>Ga0134126_10000225_pt1 | contig 73674 bp, 59 predicted proteins | sample KB31752_FD_96881 | JGI IMG/M metagenome (GOLD analysis project Ga0134126, IMG submission 96881) | Terrestrial soil microbial communities with excess Nitrogen fertilizer from Kellogg Biological Station, Michigan, USA - KB3-175-2 | ecosystem: Environmental > Terrestrial > Soil > Unclassified ...
CTGCCGGTCAGCGTGTAGATGAAAAACTTGCGAGCGGCATACTGGCGCTGAGGGCCGCCCCAAATGCCGATCACGAAGAACAACGGCACCAGCGTCAACTCGAAGAACACATAAAACAGGATGATGTCAAACGAGGCGAATACGCCGGTCATGCCCAGTTGCAAGACGAACAGCCAAGCGTGAAATTCGTGGACGCGATCGGTGATGGCCGTCCACGACACCAACACGCTCGTCATCATCAACAGCGCCGTCAGCAGAATGAGCCAGACATTCAGGCCATCGATGCCGACATAAAATTGAATGGCGCTGACGGTGCCGTCGGAGTTCGTGTGCAGCGGCAGCAGATTCGCGCGCGTCGCCATTTTGGGCTGGAAGGTCGGCATGTTCCGAAATTCCGTACCCTGCTGGACGCGCGGAATGGTGAACTGAATGGTCAGAACGATGGCCAGCAGGAGACTGGCGAGCGTACTCGCCAAACTGAGCCAGCGCACGGCGTGCGCGCGTCTGGGACCGAGCAGGGCGACTACGATGGCCGTCACCAGCGGGAGGGCTAGCAGGTAAAGCAAGAGTTCCGGCATGATAATCCCAATCAATGCAGAATGCAGAATGCAGAATTAAGAGGCTCTTACAGACTGTGGCGACACGTTGAAAACGTGTCGGAACATTCGGCACGTTGAAAACGTGCCGCCACATGCTGTTAGTGCCACGAAAGAACTACGTGTTTTCATTCTGCATTCTGCATTCTGCATTCTGCATTTTTTGTTAAAGCCGCGTCACCAGGGCAATCAAAAACACCGTCAGGCCCAGCACCATCGCCAAGGCGTAGAACTGCACGAGACCATTTTGCACCGGACGGAAGCGGAAGCCGATCATCCGCGGCACATGGCCAATCAGATCCACCAGACCATCGAGTACATGCAGATCGAAGATTCGGATGAACGCCGTGAAGCCGGCCAGCGGTTTGAGAATAAACGTATCGTACAACTCGTCGATATGAAACTTGTTCAGCGACAGCTGATACAGTCCCGGCACGGCGTTGGCGAACCGGCCGGCCAGGTCCGGCTGGCGAACATACATCAGCCAGGCCAGGCCGATACCGCCCAGAGCGATCAGCGAACTGAGGCCCATCATCGACCAATTCAACTCCGGTTCGACGATCAGCAATCCCGGCGTCCGCGTCAGGAAATGCCCGAACCAATGCGTCATCGGTCCCACCACGAAACCGATACCGACCGCGCAGACAGCCAGAATCATCAGCGGTACCGTCATCACCGGCGGCGCTTCCAAATGCGGCGTTTGGCCATGCGCGGCGTGTCCGTGATGGTGCGCGAACGCTTCCGGCGGAATGCGTTCCTCACCCCAGAAGGTCAGGAAGTAGGCGCGGAACGTGTAGAACGCCGTCAGACCGGCGGTGATGATCCCGACCACCCAAAGAAGCAGATAAATCATCCGATAGGCGTCGGCATCATGGCCGGCCTCCCAGGCGACATCGAGGATCGCGTCCTTGCTCCAGAACCCCGACAGCAGCGGGAAGCCGGCCAAGGACAGAGCGCCGCATAGGAAGGTCCAATGCGTGATCGGCAACACGCGGCGCAGGCCGCTGAAGCGCCGCATGTCGATGACGTTGCCCATCGCGTGCATGACGCTACCGGCGCTGAGGAAGAGCAGCGCCTTGAAAAAGGCGTGCGTGAACAGATGAAACACCGCCGCGATAACGCCGAAGGCGACCAGCGAGCGTTCCTTGGTGATGATGCCGCAACCCACGGCGAGGAACATATAACCAAGTTGGCTGAGCGTCGAGTAAGCCAACAAACGCTTGAGATCGGTCTGCGTCAGAGCGATGACGGCCGCGAAAATCGCCGTGAAACCGCCCAGACAGGCCACCACGATCTGGGCATCGGGAGCCAACTCGAACAGTGGCGCACAGCGGGCGATGAGATAGACGCCGGCCGTCACCATCGTCGCGGCATGGATAAGCGCGCTGACCGGCGACGGACCTTCCATCGCGTCGGGCAACCACACATGCAGCGGAAACTGCGCCGATTTACCGACGGCGCCGCACAAGAGCAGCAGACAAGCAGCCGTCAACAGACCTTGATTTAAGGTGCCCGCCTGGTGCGCCTGCTGGACGTGGGCGAAGACGTGCGGATAATCCAGGTGATGGCCGAAGCCGACCCACAAAAGCAGAATGCCGATGAGCAGTCCCATATCGCCGAGGCGCGTGACGAGGAAAGCCTTGCGAGCGGCATCCGCCGCCGACGGTTTGGCGAACCAGAAACCGATGAGTAAATAGCTGCACAGGCCCACGCCTTCCCACCCGAGATATAGCAGAGCGAAATTATCGCCGAGAACCAGCATCGTCATGCTGAAGATGAACAAGGCCACCTCGGCGAAGAAGCGTGCGTAGCCTTCGTCATCGTGCATGTAGCCGGCGGAATAAATGGCGATGAGCATACTGATGAACGTGACCGTCACCGCCATCACGGCGCTGAGGGCGTCGGCGCGAAGGGCGAAACCGGCGTCCAGAGCGCCGACCTTGATCCACGAATAATAGGCGACGATTTCGTGAGGCCGCGCGGCGGCCCCCTCTTCTTCGCCTCTGCCGATGCCGTGATAAACGGCCAGCAGAACGACGAGGGACGCCGCGCAGGAAGCCGCGGCCGCCAGGATGCACGGCCAATGGCTGTGCCGCCGCAGCACGCGCGGTCCGAGGAGGCCGGTCACGGCGGCGGCGGCCAACGGCAGCGCCGGGATCAGCCACAAGTAGGAATACAGACCCAGATCAGACATGACTCTCCTCGGGACGGTGTTCGGGTTCCAGGCCGGAGGGCGTCAACTGCGGCATCGCCGGTTGCCGGCGCGCCGGCGGCAACGGCTCTTCATCCATCGTCGCCTCCTCGCCCGGCTCACGCAGATCCTGCCACAAACTCACGTCCAGCGAACGCCGGCGGCGAAACAGAATCAAAATCAGCGCCAACGCGATCGCCGCCTCGCACGCCGCCACCGTCAGAATGAACAGCGTGAACACCTGCCCTTGCAGATTGCCGCGATAACGCGCGAACGCTACCAGGTTGATGGTCACGCCTTGCAGCATCATTTCTACACATAGAAACATGATGATAAAATTACGGCGTGCCAAAAAGCCGATCAGCCCCAGGGCGAAAAGGATGGCACCGACAATCAGGTAATGATGCAACGGTATCGGGGGCATGGGGTCCTCACCTTCACGAACGCCGGAATGCGATGGCGATGGCTCCGACCGTGGCCACCAGCAACAAACTGCCGCCCAGTTCAACGGGGAGCAGGAAATCGGTGAACAAGGAACGCCCCACATAGGCCGCGTTCTCCGCCGGCATGCGCGGCAACCCGGTCGTCTTATCGCGGCGGATCTGCTCGGCCTGCGTGGTGGGCGGCGCGCCGCTGAAGTGGGACAGCGACGCCGTGCCGGCCGGCGGCAACCAATTCAGGCGATGCTTGGCGTCCTCACCGATGGCGACCAACTCACTCAGCCGCGCGCGCAATTGCTCCTCGCCGCGATCCTTCGCATCGATAGGCGTGACGGTCCAAGCAATCATCACACGGTCCACCCGTTCCGCCAGGTCGCGCCAACCGTACTTATCGCGGTACATCTGCTCGAATTGGCGGAACAGATCGTCTTTTCCGCCCGGCTCACCGACGCCGTCTTGCATTGCCGACGGCGTCTTCATGGCGGCAACCTCGCGCGTCCGTTCGATCAGTTGATCGATTTCCGCCGCGCTCTGGTTGACGCGGTGATCGTGGCGTTGCAGCACAAATAACAGAGTGCCGAGCAAAACGAAGCCGGTAAGCGTCGCCAGCAACGGTTCGCGCGAGCGGTCGTCGGCGTCGGACAAACCGACCTGCTGAGCGAGCATGATGACGAACAGGAAGGTGACGATGATCGCGCCGGCATAGATGATAATGGTGGCGGCCATGAGGAACGGCGCGGCCAACAACAGGTACAGACCGCAGGTGCTGAGGACGACGAGGGTGAACGACAGGGCGGCGCGGGCGGGATTATTCTGCGTCACCAGCAGCGTGCCGGACGCGATCCCAATGGCCGAGAATGCCCAGAAAAGGATCGTTTCCGGGCTGACGACGCCGCTGCGCGTCAGCAGAACGCCCGCCAGTATCAGTGCGAGGAGACCCAGACCGGCACCCCAGAGGACGGGATACGCTCGCGGTCGCGGCAGCATTAGATAGATGGCCGCGCCTCCCGCGATCAGCGGCAGGACGATCGGCCACCACTCGGTGGATGACAACGGCGCGGCACTCAGCAGACAATACGACATAATAATTTCCCGTTGGCGAGCGGGGTCGCGTTAGCGCCCCGAGTGAGCAAGTCCTCGGGGCGCTAACGCGACCCCGCTCGCCGGTAATCGTGTCAACTCTGCGCCGACGACGACGCTGACAACCCGGTGTCAGCGGGCAATTCGGAAGCGACACCGAGCCGTCCGGCACGGGTACGAATCGGATCGGTCCCCGCCTTGACAGTCTGATCGAACACGCCCAACAATTTCTCCTTATCGAACATCATTTCTTCGCGTGTCATGCCGGTCAGGTCGTATAGCGTTGTCAATTCGATGGCATCGACCGGACACGCCTGCTCGCACATACCGCAGTAAATGCAGCGCAACTCATCAATGACAAATGTCTCCGGATACTTCTCGCGATCCGCCCAGGGCGACGGAGCGGCGACAATATCGATGCAATGGGCCGGGCAAGCAGTCGAACACATGTAGCAGGCGACGCATTTGACGCGGCCCTCTTCATCGCGGTTGAGCCGATGTACGCCGCGATAGTTGCCGGGCAACTTCGGCTCGACTTCGGGATATTGCTGCGTGATGGCACCGTCGCCGAACATCGCCTTGGCCGCATGCCGCACCGTCGTTTGCAAACCCTGGAAGATGGCCGGCACATACAATTGTTCCAGCAAACCAATCTTCGGCGGCTGCAACCATTTCACATCGCTATCGGGGATGGGCATGATAATTTCTCTCCTTAGTCTTTGCCGCTTGCGGCTCAATCGATGGCCGCTTGATTGTGGGCCACAGCCGGCGCACCGGACACATGGCCGGGAAAGAACACCGGAGCGCGCGAACGCTGGTGCGGCATATACAGTGCCAACGCCGCAATAACGAGAATCATGCCGATCGACAACGGCAGCAGCCACCATTCGCTCTGGCCAAACTGTTTAATAAACATCACACACACCACACTGACGAGCGCCAGAGGCAACAGCACCTTCCACGTCAGTCCCATCAACTGATCGAAGCGAAAACGTGGCAGGGTCCAGCGAATCAGCATGTAGAAGACAATGAACAACGCCATTTTGACGGCGATCACAATCAGCTTGACGATGATACCGCCAACCCCGGAGAGGTCCGCCACCCAGGGCAGATGCCAGCCACCGAAAAACAGGACGACAACGAGGAAACTCGTCGTAATCATGTGGGTATATTCGCCGAGGAAAAACAGAGCGAACTTCATGGCGCTATATTCGGTGTGATAACCGCCGACCAACTCTTGTTCGCACTCCGGCAAATCGAAGGGAAGACGATTGCACTCGGCGAAAACACTGGTCATGAATAGCAAGGCGGCCAACGGTTGAAATAGGATATTCCAACCGTGCGAGGTCTGATAGTCGATGATCCGCTCCAAATTAAGCGAACCACTCACCAACATGACACCTAGTACGGACATCCCCAAGGGAATCTCATAGCTGATAAGCTGGGCAGTCGAACGCAAAGCTCCGATCATGCTAAACTTGTTATTCGATGACCAACCGCCCAACACGATGCCATAAACCGCGAGACTGCCAATGGCGAAGTTGAAGACAATGCCAATGTCCACATGCGGAGCAATGACGAACTGAACGCGATCCAGCGTCGCCACACTGTAATCTTTCAGGCTAGTGTCAAAGCTGATGTTATAATCTTTGAGCCGTTCCTCGTAATTCGGTTTGTTTTCGTGCCTGGAATATGCACGATCGGCGGCCAACACATAAGTTTCTTCGCCGACCGTCTGCGGCCAAACGCGGCCGCGCGCCGCCGCTTGATATTCCGTATTGTCGTTCAGCAGTTTCTCGCGTTCCTCGGCGGAAATCGGCTGGCGCGACTTCTCGATCATGGCATCGGTGCGGTGATCTTCCAGAACCGGCGGCGAACTGGTAGGTCCGAACGGCACCACGGCGAAAGCCAGCAAAGCGGTACTCACGGCAATGGCCGGACCTACAATGTAGAACAATTTATCCACATTGGCGGGGATGATTTCTTCTTTGAGCAAAAACTTAATACCGTCGGCGATGGGTTGGAGAAGTCCCCACGGACCAACGCGATTGGGTCCAATGCGATCCTGCGCCCACGCGGAGATTTTTCGCTCGGCGAGAATAAGGTAGGCGCACGTTCCCTGAAGCGCACCCATAACGGCCGCGATGAGTATAAGCGTGAGCCAAAAACCAAAACCTAATTCCATGAGTAAATCGCCCCCGCCTTAGCCATTCGGCTTATCCAGAGGAATGCCATATTCGCCCAGATCCGCCTCGGCCAGTGCCGCGAAATAAGGTACCTCGGTCGCCAACTCTTTCCGCAACGACGGCACATGCACTAATCCACGCCGTTCCAACAGATCGAGAAACACCTGGCCATCGGTGTGGACTTCCCCGGTCGGCGTGATGCCCCAGTGCAGCGCCTGAGCCAATCCCGCATGATTGATAAACGTGCCATCCTTCTCGGCCCATGCCGCGGCCGGCAGCACATAATGAGCGAAATGGCTGACCGGCGACGGAAGCAAATCCTGACACACAATCAGCGGGATGCGCTGGAGTGCCTGCGCTTGCGTGTCGTTGATCCAACCGCCGGGACGGGGCGGATAGCCGGCTGCCAGATATAGCGCTTGCACACGGCCCTCGCTCGCCCCGCGCACCACTTCGTCGAACGATGGAACCTCACCCTGGAAATGGCGTATTACTTCCTCGACGCCGCGACGATTAGGACATTTCTCAGCGCGAATGGTGAATTTAACCGGCTGAATGGGCTTGCCTTTGCGGTCCTTCGGATACGTGTCGTCTTCGCCGACAATCGGCACCGGACCTAGCGCGAGCCGCACCTGCCCCGACAATCCCTTGAGGAACTTGGCCGCCAAATACGCTTCCTCGCAGGTAAGAAACGGCGACAGCACACCCACGACGCCGCTCGCATCCTTCGCGGCAGCGCTCTTAAACGCATTGCGAATTGCCGGCAAAATTTCGTTCCATGCCAACGGCGTCAGCTTGCCCTCACGCCTCACCATCGGCCGCAAGAATCGCTCGATGGAATTGACGTAGTGATAGCCGAGCCGGCCATCATCGCACATGAAATGGCCCTGCGCTTGCGGATTGTAGCGCGGTCGCAAACGATAGACGATGTTTTTGTTGCCGTCGAGCCAAATGCTACAACCTGTCGAGCAATCGGCGCAGACGCTTCGTTGCGTCTTGAGGTTCCAGACGCGGTGTGTATAGAGGAAATCCTTGCTACACAGCGCGCCGACAGGACACAAATCAACCACATTGGTAGCAAGTTTATTGTTAAGCGGCTCGTCGGGGAAAATATCAATCTCGGAATGATGTCCGCGATTGATGATTTGCAATTCCGCCTGCCCGGATACTTCGCGCGTGAAACGCACGCAGCGCGAACACATGATACAGCGATCGGTGAACAACGTGACATTGTCGCCGATATACGGTTTGTTCGGTGGTGTATTCTTCTCGTCGATCATTCGGCTCTGGGCGCGGCCGAAATTGTAGGTGTAATCTTGCAATAAACACTCGCCCGCCTTGTCGCAGACGGGGCAATCGAGCGGGTGGTTGAGCAAAATATCTTCGAGCGTTTGCTCCTGGGCCCCCTTGGCCTTGTTGGTGTTGGTGTTGATAACGGTGCCATCCTTGGCCGGCGTCTGGCAACCCGGTACAACCTTGGGCTGCATGGCAATGGTGCCGTCCGGCTTGCGTTCGCCGACCTCAACCAAGCACATGCGACAACTGGCAACCACGGTAAGCGCAGGATGCCAGCAGTAATGCGGTATCAGCACCCCGGCTTTCTGGGCCGCCTGGATGAGATTCATTTTCTCGTTGCCGATATCAACCGGCTCGCCATTGACGTAGACAGTAGCCATGAGTCTCCCTTGCGGCCTGCGTATCACGGAGCCTTGAGCGCCGCCTGGAATTCCGGCTCGGTCATCAACTTCACGGAGTTGCCATCTCCGAAGAGGACCAGCCGATTCTGGAACATCTGGAAAGCTTCCTTTTCGTAGGCCAGGACCTTTTCGCCGGAGGGGGCAGGACTGAAAACCATTACCACCCAACCGCTCTCCAGCGTCTGCGGCACCTTCGCGGCGCGGGCATTCGGATCACTCTTCACATAGGCCAGGAACTCCGGCAGATCGCGGGGTACTCGGCCGTTTTCCGTCTGAAACAGAGCGTAGTATTGGCCAATGCTCCGTAACATCTGCTGATTCACCTGACGCTGAGCGCCGCGCCGGACGACCCCTTGCGCGGGAGCGCCCCCAAGGTTTTTGGCATCAAGGGGGTTGCCGGCAGACTCCGATTCCGTTGCAACCTTTTTTTTCTTCGCGCACCCCGCCAATGCGAGTGCCACCAACAGCACGGATACCCCCATCACAACGATTCGACAGGCATTCGCTCGTTTCATGGCAAGCCTCTCGTCAGTAATGGATATGCCGCTCTCGTCATTTATTTGCCACCGGCTTTGGGCGCGGACTGAAATTCAGCAGCCGTCATGTTCTTGACAAATCCATCGCCCATCAACACCTGGCCGCCGGAGGTGGGAACATCTTTCTCGTAACCCAGAATCGTCCCGGACGAACCGCCCGGCGCTCGCTGCATCGCACTGGGATTCGCACCCCAAAGGAGAATGTATTGACCCGATTTGACCGCTTGGACTACTTGACCAGCCTGAGGATCTCCCGCCGTCATCTTCATGAGGTCATCGGCGTTGGCAGGCCCCTTATTGTTGGTATCTACATAGTTCATATACAGCAGGCCAAGCTGCTTCAAATCGTTGGACCGTCTCGTTTTCGCCGCCGCATCCTTCACTTTTCCGCAGCCTGTCGTAAGCAAGGCAGCCAGAAAAATAGGCAACATCAGGACGCGAGCCAGTGCCGTGAACTTCATGAGCGAACTCCTTTACCGTATCCAAACCGCGATTAATGTGCCTGCACCAATTCCAATCGCTGACTCTTCTGGCCGTCGCGGATGTACTGCTCAAACTCCGGGCGGAACTTGCGGATGGCGTTCTTGACCGGCCAGCCGGCACCATCGGCCAGGCCGCAAATCGTCGTGCCGGGCATGATACCAATGTTGTCGCCGATCTCTTCGAGAATCTTCAAATCCTCCAAGCGTCCCTGACCGCGGCGCAGACGATCCGCGATTTTCAGCATCCAGCCCGTACCTTCTCGACATGGCGTACACTGACCGCACGATTCATGCGAAAAAAAGCGGCAAATATTGTGCAATACCTCAACGATGCTCGTTTGGTCATCGAAGATCGTCACGGCGGCCGTTCCCAATCCGAGACAGCCAACCTTGCCGGGGCCGCTAAAATCCAATCGCGTATCGAACTCCGCTTCCGTCATCAGTCCCATGCTGATGCCGCCGGGAATGCAACCTTTGGCCTTGCGTCCCTTCCACACACCGCCACCGTGTTTATCCACTAAATCGCGTACCGTAACGCCCAGCGGCAATTCGACGCAACACGGATTGTTGATGTGGCCGCTGATGCAATACAATTTCGGTCCATAACTACCGGCGTCGCGCGGGTTCTTCGGATCGGGCGGCACACCTATCGATTTGAACCAATCGGCACCACGGTCGATGATATGCGTCACGCACGCAACCGTCTCGATGTTGTTTACAACCGTTGGCTTGCGGAACGCTCCTTCCACTGCCGGGAACGGCGGTTTAATCCGCGGCCAGGCGCGTTTGCCTTCCAAACTCTCGATCAGTCCGGTTTCCTCGCCGCAGATGTACGCTCCCGCACCGCGATGCAAGAAAATGTCGAGATGAAAGTCCTTGCCGAGAATGTTGCGGCCAAGCAAATTGTTATTGTAAAGTTCATCAATTGCTTGTTGCAGGACGCGATAACTACGGCCATATTCATAACGCAAATACAAATACGCCGTGCTGGACCGCGTCGCATAGCAAGACAAAATGATCCCTTCGAGAACTTGATGCGGATCCTCTTCCATCAGGATGCGATTGTTAAACGTACACGGTTCGCTCTCGTCGGCGTTGATGCACATATAAATGGGACCGGGATGATCTTTGGGTAGAAACGTCCACTTCAACCCGGTGGGGAACCCCGCGCCGCCGCGACCGCGCAAACTCGATGCCTTCACCACGTCGATGACCTGGGCGGCCGTCATCTCGTGAACGGCCTTCTGCAAGGCGCGATAACCGCCATCGGCGCGATAGGCAGCCAAGAACGGATCGGCCTTCTTGGCGATGCGACGCAACAGAACGGGTTCAAACTCGGCCATGATGGAATGATCCTGATCTTTCCATTGGGCCGCTTGCGGCTTAGCGCTAAGCCGCAAGCGGCCTGACTAGCGACGCAGTTCGTCCAACAGTGCATCGACCTTATCGGGCGTCACATTCATGCGGGCCTCGTCGTCGATGAGGACGGCGGGCGCGCCCTCACAAGCGCCGATGCACTCGGCGAACTCGACCGTGATTTTGCCATCGGCACTGGTAGCGCCTGGATGCACATTCAACTTCTTGCACACGGTATCGAGCAGTTCATCGCCACCGCGCAGACCGCACGCCAGACTGCGACAGATCCATAGGCGCGTTTTGCCGAGCGGATGTTTGGCATCGCGGAAGAAACCGTAAAAACTCATCGTGTCGTGGACCTCGGCCGGGCTGAGGTCGAGGATGTCGGCGATTTCGCGGATGGCCTCCAGCGGCACATGACGCAGTTCGTCTTGCACCAAATGCAGGGCCGGCAGCGTCACCGCCTGCTTGCTGGGATAGCGAGGCAGATACGCGAGGATCTTCTGCCGTAGTTCTTCGGTTAACACACTCATCGATCCAACTCCGCCGCGATGATATTCAAGCTACCCAATACGGCCACCACATCGCTCACCTGATGGCCCACAATCAAATAGGGGAAGATGGCGAAATGAATGAACGACGGCGGCCGAGTGCGCGCGCGATAGGCCACGCCGCTACCGTCGGCGATCACATAATATCCCAACTCACCATTGGGTGATTCGATGGCCGCATATACTTCCTCCACCGGCGTTTGCCATTGCCGATTGGTCATAATCAGCTCGAAGTGGTGGATCAAACCCTCGATGCTGCGATAAACCGAAAGCTGATTGGGCAATACCACCTTGCTATTGGCATCGATGTTGACGGGGCCGGACGGAAGATTCTCGATGGCCTGGTGGATAATCTTGCAGCTTTCCAACATTTCTTCCATGCGAACGAGATAGCGCGCGTAGCAATCGCCTTCGTGAGCGCAAACGACCTTGAAATCGAAATCCTTGTACGCAAGATATGGCTCATCCTTACGCAGATCGCGGACGACCCCGCTGGCGCGGGCAATCGGGCCGGTGCAACTTAGATTGTTTGCTTCTTCCTTCGACAGCACGCCAATGTTCTTGGTGCGCTCGATGAAAATGCGATTGCGATTGAGTAAGCGAACAACATCATTCCATGCCTTGGGAAACTCGCGCACGAAGGCGCGAACCATCTCGATCCAGGTTTCATCCACATCGCGCAGAAGACCGCCGGCTCGGAGGTAACTGGGATGGAAACGCTGACCGGAAGCACGTTCGCAAATGTCGTAGATCTTTTCTTTCTGGTTGAAAGCGTACAAAAAGGCGGTGAAGCCGCCGAGATCGAGCGCCGCCGCGCCGCAGCATAACAAGTGATCGTGAATGCGCATCAATTCGTTGAAGATGACGCGAATATATTTGCAACGCGGCGTCAGTTCGACATTCAACAGCTTCTCGACGGCGGCAAACCAGGCGATTTCGTTGGAAACCGGCGAGATATAATTCATCCGATCGACAATGGTGACATACTGGTTGTAGTCGAGGTGTTCGCCCAGTTTCTCGAAACCGCTGTGCAAATAACCAATATCCGGCACGGCTTTAACAATGGTCTCACCCTCAAGCGTTAGGATGAGGCGCAGCGTCGTATGTGTGGCTGGGTGCTGCGGACCAAAATTGAGGGTCCACAGGTATTCTTGTTCCGGTCCTTCCGGCACGGTGATGGCGTCAGCCAATTCGAGCGGCATGGCGTCTCCTTTTAACCACAGAGACACAGAGACACAGAGAAAACGCAATAAACCAAATCCGAGATTATTCTCATTTAACTCGCTCGCCTCGACAATTCTTATTCTATCTTTTCTTCTCTGTGCCTCTGTGTCTCTGTGGTTAATTGCTTCTCTAACTCTCGGCGCGCGTGATCACAGGGAAATTGTGACGTTCGCCTTTACCGCGCATGGGGTAATCCTTGCGCATTGGAAAGGCGGTGAATTCATCGGGCATCAGGATGCGGCGCAGGTCAGGATGGCCGTCGAAGACGACGCCATACATATCATAGACTTCACGCTCCATCCAATCCGCGCCCTTCCACAGCGAAAATACGGAAGGCACGATGGGTTCGGGATCATTGGCGAAGGTCTTGACGATGAGCCGCACGCCGGTGGTCGTGTTCACCAACACATACCACACCCCATAGCGATCCTTCGCGTCGGGATATTGCAAATAGTCGGCACCGCCCAATTCGGCGAGCAGATCGAACCCGCATTGTCGTTTCAGAAACTCCAATACGCCGAAGACGCGCTCGGCTGGCGCGATGATCCGGTGATTGTCGCGGAAATCCGTGGTCGTGAAGCCGTCCGCGCCGAACTTCTCGCGCAACTTATTGATAATCGCTTCGTATGTCATGACAACTCACCCATTCTGCAAGCGCGTCGCCGTGGCGAAATTGCCGGGCGCGACCATCTTCTCGGCGGGCGCCACCTCGACGGCGAGTGGGTTGGGCGCTCCCGAGTGCGGGCGATGTTGAAACTCCTTGCCCGCAATCGTGCCGGTGCGCTGAATCTTGTCTTGCAGGTCGATCACCGACTGCAACAGTTGCTCCGGTCGCGGCGGACATCCAGGCACATATACATCCACCGGGATAAAACGATCGATGCCCTGCACAACGGCATAGGTGTCGAACACGCCGCCGGACGAAGCGCAAGCACCCATCGAAATGCACCACTTCGGCTCCGGCATTTGCAGCCAAATGCGTTGCAGCACCGGCAGCATCTTCATGGCCACGCGGCCGGCGACGATCATCAGATCGCATTGCCGCGGCGTGAAACGCATCGCCTCGGCCCCGAAACGAGCGATGTCGTGACGCGATGCGCCAGTCGCCATCAACTCGATGCCGCAGCAGGCCGTGGCGAACGGCATCGGCCATAGACTGTTCTTACGCACCCAGTTGGCCAGCTTGTCCAACTGCGTCAACACGACCGCATCGGACAGTTCTACCGCCATCGGAACACCCCTCTCCGCCAGGCGTAAACGTAGGCCACCACCACCGTGACCAAAAACACCAGCACTTCGACGAACACCAGGTTGACGAACTCGATCGGCAGAGCCGAACCGGGTTCGCCGGGTTGACTCGCCCACGGATACATGGCCGCCCACGGATACAAAAACAGCAATTCGATATCGAAGACAAGGAAGAGAATGGCGATCAAATAAAACTTCACGTCGAAGCGCTGACGCGCATCGCCGATCGGGTCCATGCCCGATTCATAGGGCATTTGCTTAACCGGCGTTTTGCGGTTCGGTCCCAGCAGGTGCGTCACCACGAGCGCGGAGACGGCGAAGCCGATGACGACCAGCAGGAAGAGAAAGATCGGATAATAAGTGGATAAGGTGAAGTCCATCGCGGCAGCCTAGTTCGTGATTTTTTTCACAATGTAGGGAAAAAATAAACCTCGACGAATGAGGTCGAGGACAGGCGGCTTCGTTACTCAGGATAGAAAAAGCTCGCCGAGCGGCAAGGGGACATCCTTTCCGGGTTTCCCGCCCTGGAGTTTCTTCCTGTCTCGATGTATACCATCGGGGAAGAATCGTTACTCTGACGGCCGGGCGAGAATCGTTGAGACACATCATCCACGCGCCGGAGGAATCATGGAGCCTTGCCCCAAGCTCAGCGATCGTGGCGGCGATCTTGAGTTTTTGCCGCAACGCGACGACGGCAGGACGGAAGGCGGATGCTGGAATGGGTTCATCGGCCGGCTGTTGCTGCTGGCTGGATTCATCTGGGCGGCCGGGCTGGATCCGTGGTCGCTGAGCCAACGCGATCCCGCTGTCTTGGTGGGCAGTCCACGGATGGCGGCTCGGCAGGCGCAGGCGGTGATGCTGGGGATGGCTTTCTTGCAACTCATCGTCGCCGGCGCGATTGCCGGAGACGCGCGTGCGTGGCAACGGCGGATGGCGGCATGGCTTACCGGGCTGGGAACCTTGCTGTATACGGCAGGCTACGCGCTCATGCCAAGTTGGTCGTCGAGCGTCTGGCTGATCCCGGCGGGGGCATTGCTGAATCTGGGCGGATTCGCTCTGCTCCTCGAACAGTTGGGACGAGGAGATAGTCCGCGGATTTGGCTGGTGGTGCTGCCCGTCATTTGTCTGGGGATGCTGCTCGATGTCGTCATGGGCCTGTTCGCGGCGAATCCGGAGCATTTTCTGCCCGTTTATCTGGGGGCGGAGGACGGCGTTCGCCTGCGCATGTTACGGCTGGCCCGCGCGGCGGCTATCGCGCTGCCGGCCGTGGCTCTGCTCTACGAGGGATTGGCCGCGTGCGTAGGTCTTCGCCTCCCGCTGGCACGCTGGGGACGAGCCGCCCTTTGGTGCGGCGTGGCCGGAATGTCGGCCGTCCTTGCCGTGGCCGCTTTCACCAGTGTTCATGTGAAGTTCTTTTTGCCGCTGCCGGCTCTGACAACTTTCGCGGGCACCTGCGCCGGTGCGGTATTGGCGAATCGTCACGCGCGTGCCCTGGAGTTCTGGGGTTGGCTCCTCATCGCCGCGAGCATGGGCATCGGCCTGTTTATGGGTCTGTACGCCTTCGATGGTCCCTTGCCCGCTCCAGATTTCCTTCACGGCTACAATGACTTCGCACGCCGCCTGCTGCGTCTGGGCCATGCTTACTGCATCGTCTTGGGACTGCTGAGCATCTTCATCGCCCGCGAGCCGGACACAAGCCGGTTCGCCTTTCGCACTCGTTGGATGGGGATACCTTTGTTCGTGGCCGGCAGCATTATCACGATTATCGCGATCTTTTTCGTGGCTCTATCGGTCCTGCCGACGTCGGCGCTGGCGGTAGGCCCCGCGCTGGTGGCGGTGGCCCTGATTCCGTGTCTCGCACCGTACACGCCCGCGCGCTGACTTTCGCGCCGGCGTGACACATTGGCCGGAGTCGGTGCTTGAGAACTAGCGGACAAAACCGAGCCGTGATCGTAAGGGAGCGAAGGTGATTTATGAAGATCGGCTTTATCGCCATTGCCGGCGTCAAACTGCAAACCCGCAAGTTCATCGAATTGGGGATCACGCTGCCGCAGTTCATCAACCGCGGCCGCGTCATCGCGCAACTGCCGAGTCTCGCCTTGTTGACTCTGGCCGGCGCTACCCCAGACGAGATTGACGTGGAGTACATCGAGGTGGATGACGTGGTGGCCTTCGCCGAGGCGCCGGCGCTCGGCTTCGATTTGATCGCGCTCTCCACCTATACCGCCCGAGCGTTCGACGCCTACCGGGTGGCTGATGCCTATCGCGCCCGTGGCGTGCCGGTTGCCTTTGGGGGACTGCACGCGACCGTCTTGCCCGAGGAGGTCGCCCATCATGCCGACGCGGTCATCGTCGGCGAGGGCGAACTTACTTGGCCCGAAGTCGTGCGCGATTTCCAGCGCGGCGGACGGGCTGGACTCAAGCGGATTTACCGCGAAGCCCGGCCCGGACGGTTCGACCTCAATGAATCGCCCCTACCGCGCTTCGACCTGTTGTGCCGCACTCCTCCGGCTCGGTGCGACAATGCAGCCGACCCGCGCACGACGGGCGAGTTACACCGCCTGGGACCGTACAACCGCATTACCATCCAAACGTCGCGCGGCTGTCCGTGGGATTGCGATTTCTGCGCCGCCTCCAAGTTGTATGGACCGCGCTACCGGGTTAAGCCCGTCGAGCGCGTGTTGCGCGAGGTGGACGCGGTGCGGGCGCTGTGGCAGCGTCCGTTCATCGAGTTCGCCGACGACAACACCTTCATTCATAAGCCGTGGTCCAAGCAGTTGCTGCGCGAACTGGCCGCGCGCGAGGTGCGCTATTTCACGGAGACCGATGTTTCAGTGGCCGAAGATGAGGAATTACTCGATCTTCTTTATCCCAGCGGCTGTAGGCAGGTTCTCATCGGCTTCGAGAGTCCACGCCCAGGCAGTCTGCGGGGTCTTGACACGGTCAACTGGAAAGCCCGGCAGCAACACCGCTATCTCGAGGTGATCGACAAGATTCAGTCGCGGGGTGTAAGCGTGTGCGGCTGTTTCATCGTCGGTCTCGACACCGACACGCCGGCCATCTTCGACGAGCTGCGCGATTTCATCGAGCGGTCGCGTCTGCTGGAGGTGCAGATCACCGTATTGACGCCGTTCCCCGGCACACGGCTGTACGAACGATTGTTGGCGGAAGGTCGGCTGCTCTATCCAGGTGCTTGGGACCGATGCACTCTCTTTGATGTGAACTTCCGGCCGCGTGGCATGACGGTGGAGCAACTCGAAGAGGGCGTCATGCAGCTGTGGCGCGACACCTGGAACGCCGAGGCTTTCGCCTTCCGCAAGCGTTACTATCGGCAGTTGCTGCGCGACCGCCGCGAGCCAACCGAGCGTATGCCCGTGCAAGCGTACCCTCACACCGAGGCCGACGAATTTTTCGCCCTGCCCACGGTCGAACAAAGAGTATAATGGCCCTCCGGAATGGCCATAAAACTTATTCCGGTTCTGTTCGTGAGTTGTGTTCTCTTCCAACAAGGAGTCCACCATGACAACGCAACGACATCAGGCAACGGCCCACATCCAGAACACGCCGGAGGCCGTACTTGGCTTCATTGCCGACGTGCGTAACCGGACCCGCTACCTTCCTTCGCTTAAATCGCTCACCGACATTCAAGGGGGGCCGGTGGGCGCCGGGACAACCTGGAAGTGGAAGTTTGCCATCCTGGGCACGGATTTCGAGGGCGCGGCTCGGAGCCTGAAGTACGAACCGGGAAAGCTCTATTCGTTCCAAACGGAAGGCGGGCTTGTGAGCGCGTGGACCTACCATGTCGAACCGGAGGGCAATGGGACGAAGTTGACGATTGACGTGGAGTACACGATTCCCGACCAACTCGTCGCGCGCTTGCCGTCGCCGCAAATGCTGGAGACGATGAAAAAAGAGGAGGGCGATCGGGCGATCAACAACCTGAAAACGTTGCTGGAGAAGTGAAAATCCCGAAAACGATGAACGGCCAGCCCGCAGCGCAAGCAAGGGAATAATATTCCCTTGCTTGCGCTGCGGGCTGGCCCTTGGTATAGTCGCTTGTTTCGTGTTACAATCCTGCTCTCTTGCTGCCCATTTATCCTTGATTCGAGAATCTCGCGATGACACCCCGCTTGCATCCGCTGCCGCTGATGATCCTCGCCGCGATCCTGCTCCCCTCCTGGTCCGGCGAAGTTTCCGCCCAAGGATTGGAGTACGTCAAGGCCCACTACACGAAGTACGAATATCGCATCCCCATGCGCGACGGCAAGAAATTGTTCACCGCCATCTATGCGCCCAAGGATCAATCGAAGCGCTATCCGATCCTGCTGACGCGGACGCCGTACAACGTCAAGCCCTACGGCGTCGATCAGTACAAGTCCGATCTGGGGCCGTCGTCGTTGTTCGGCAAGGCCGGCTACATCTTCGCGTACCAAGACGTGCGCGGCCGCTGGATGTCCGAGGGCGATTTCGTTAATATGAGACCGTATAACTCCGCAAAAAAGGAAACGGAGACCGACGAGAGCAGTGATACCTGGGACACCATCGATTTCCTGGTTAAGCATGTGGCGAACAACAATGGCCGCGTGGGGCAGACGGGCATCTCCTATCCGGGCTTCTATACGGCCGCCGGCATGATCGACGCGCATCCTGCGCTCAAGGCGTCGTCGCCGCAGGCACCCGTGACCGATTGGTTCATCGGCGACGACTGGCATCATAACGGCGCCTTGTTCCTGCCGCATATGTTCAACTTCCTAGCCAACTTCGGCAGACCACGCAAGGAACCGACGAAGAAATTCGAGCATAAGTTCGACCATGAGACGCCGGACGGCTACGACTTTTTTCTGCGACTGGGACCGCTGCCCAACGCCAATGCTCGCTATTTCAAGGAAGATGTAGCCTTCTGGAGCGAAGCCATGAAGCATGGCACCTATGATGATTTCTGGAAGTCACGCAATCTGCGACAACATCTGAACAAGATCCGTCCCGCCGTCATGACGGTCGGCGGATGGTTCGACGCCGAAAACCTGTTCGGCGCTTTGGAGACATATCGCAACGTCGAGAAATCCAGCAAGGGGCCGTGCAACATCCTGGTGATGGGACCGTGGCTGCATGGCGGCTGGAGCCACGGCGACGGTAGCTCCTTGGGACAGGTACATTTCAACGACAAAACTGCTGCTTTCTATCGCGAACACATTGAGTTACCGTTCTTCGAGTTCCATCTGAAGGGCGTCGGCGAGTTCAAGCACCCTGAAGCGTGGGTCTTCGAGACGGGAACGAATCAGTGGCGCAAGCATGACGCCTGGCCGCCGAAGACGGCGAAACGACAGACGCTCTATCTGGATGAGAAAGGCCGGCTTTCGTGGAAGAAGCCGAGCGATAGCGAAGAGCGTTACGATGAATACCTCAGCGATCCGGCCAAGCCGGTGCCGTACATGGACAAAATCGCCATCGGCATGAATCCGGAATACATGGTCGCCGATCAGCGTTTCGCCGGACGACGGCCCGATGTCCTCGTGTACAAGACCGATGTACTTGATGAGGATGTCACCATCGCCGGCCCTATCCAGGTCGATCTGCATGTTTCGACGACAGGAACGGACGCCGACTGGATTGTCAAGTTAATCGACGTGTATCCCAACGATTATCCCGATCCGAATCCGAACCCGACGGGGGTGCGCATGGGCGGCTATCAGCAGTTGGTGCGCGGCGACGTGATGCGCGGCAAGTTCCGCGATAGCTTCGAGAAACCGGAGCCGTTCGCGGCGGGAAAACCGGCGGCGGTATCATTCAAGATGCAGGACAGCTATCACACGTTCCGCAGCGGGCATCGCATCATGGTGCAGGTGCAGTCGAGTTGGTTCCCGTTGGTCGATCGCAATCCGCAGACGTTCGTGGACATTTACCAGGCCAAGCCCTCGGACTTCCGCAAGGCGACGCAGCGCGTGTATCGATCGCGTGAGATGCCGTCGCGTGTGTCGGTGCAAGTGCTGCCGTCATCGTGAGCGGAATCAGGCCAACGCCGCCAGCCGAATAATCGGCGCGGGCGTGTTCTGCATCCGTCGGCCGGGATTGTTACGGCCGGCCATCGCCCCGCCGGCCATCATTCCAATGTAACCAATGATGTAGAGCAGGACGGCGAGGCCCACCCGCTCCCAGTTTTGCGTGGCGTAATACAGAGCGTAGAAGGGGACAAACATAACACACAGGGCGGTCACCACCCCATCCTCCGCGGCGATCAGCGTGAACCAGATCCAGCCGATCACCATGAAAATACTGGCAATCCCCGAGAGTGGATGAACCAGGAACATCAGCGCGACGATGCCCAACCCCATCGGAGCCAGGACGATCAGCATAATCAACGGGACGTTGATCGAATCGAAGAAGCTACTGCTGGAACGGCGACGCCGCGGCCGCGAGCGGCGTTTGCGGCGGCGCGGCCGGTTGTCGTCCTCCTCGACCACATCGAGTTCATCCTCGTCGTCCTCTTCACGGCGACGCGACCGACGTTGGTCGGGTTCGCGCTCGGTGATGGCCTCACGCTGTTCGCGGCGCGGTTGCGGCACCGCGATGACTTCGAGGATTTCCTCCTCGACTTCTACTTTTTTCGGCACTGGAAGACGCGACCATTTGTTGCAGAGCGGACAGAGGAACTTTCCGGCGGCCTCATCGGTCTCCAGAAGTTTTTGACAGTGTGGACAGCGGAATTTCATCATGGGGCGATCCTCATGAGGTGAGTATCCCCTTCACTCACCACGAACCTATCGAAAAAAAGTGACAGAACCAGCCGACCTCGAGAGACACAGTTCGATTTTGATGATTTGTGATAGTGTACCAATGGCCCCCCGATGGAATGCAAGTCCAAAAACGAGAGAAAAACGTCCAGGTGCATGGGCCGGCTGAATCTTTGCTGCACCAACTCGAAATGCTCGTTACACTGAAGGAAGAACAGTCGTCCCGATCGCGAGCCAGCAACCATGTACCCGACCTTTCCCTGTCCTAACCCCGCCTGCACGCACACCTTCTCGCCCGATGCGATCAAGGGAGTGTCGAGCTTGAAGTGTCCGCGCTGCGGCACGATGTTTCAGTTCGGCCCAAGCCAGTCCACGCCCGCGCGGCCCAGTACGACCAAGAAGCCGCCGGCCGTCCCTCCTGGTCCCAAACCCAGTGCCGCGTTGCCGAAGGTCGCACCTCCTCTCCCGAAGGCCGTCCTGCCGCCGCGCCCGGCTCCCGTGCCGGTAACTCCGCCCATTGCTGTTCCCATCGCCGCGCCCGTTGGAGACGTGCAGACGCCCGCCGCCCTCAACTTCAACTCCGCGTCCGACGCGATGGTGCCTCACCTACGCCGGAACACGGAGAAAGGACGTAAAAAGCGTCTCGCGCCGATCCTGGCTCTCGCCGTCGTGATCGGCCTGGGTATCGGTGTCGCGGTTTGGGGTGGGATGTGGCTCCGCCACTGGAAGGACGACGAGAAGACGAACGAAGATCCGATCCGAGCGGTGAGTCAGGCCAATAATTTCCGCTTTCCCTTTCCGGGCAAACCGTGGCGGCGCGACACGAACCTTGAACTCAAGCTACACGTCAATCTCGGCATGCGCTCGCCGGAACGCAACAACGGCATGGGCCTATTCTTCAAGGACTACAAAACCCGTCTGCCCAGTGATGCCGAGATGGTGGATGAGGCGCTGAGCAAACTACGCTCGTACTTCCAGGGTGTGGAATGGGAATTGAAGCCCAGGAACGAGAAAAATACGCTGGGAGGGCGTCCGGCCCTGTATCTGGAGTTCGAGGGCGACGACCCCGAACACGTCCCGATGAGCGGTGAATGCTACATGACGGCCTTCCGCGGCTTCGCCTACTGGTTCTTCATCTGGACTCCTAATGACGACAATAAGGATACTTCGCGTGCGCAACTGGATGGACTGCGCGAGCCGTTCCGTGTACTCGATGGCCGCAAGGGATGGACGGAGAAGCTGCCCGAAACGGAAAAAGCACAGGGCAAGAAAGCGAAATATCAGTTGACCTACATCAAGGGATTGTGGACGCGAAAAAGCGCTCCCGAGGATTACGATCCGCTGGCCGACCTGGTGCTACAGGGAGATGAGCCGGACCCCAGCCGCAAGACCTACTCCAGCAAACGAGCCACCTTTCAGATGCTGGTCTTGCCCAAGCAAGCAAACCTCAAAGCCGCTTCCGATGCCGCACGGGAGTATGTGAAAAAGCGTGAAGAGGCGCTTTATTCTCAAACCAAGTTGGAATCAATCAAGGACAAGAAGAGCGGAACCGAGATCGATCGCGATACCGACATCGGCAACGAACGCGGTCATCTGAGCAAGCTGGATGTGCGGAACACCGACGATCTTCAGCGTTTCATGGTGCTGGCGGTCGTGAATCGCCCGGATAGCGTGCTGGTCCTCGTCGGTGACTGCCTGTGGGAGCGGCGCGATTTCTGGGACCAGGAATTCATGTCGTTGCTCAAAAGTCTCAAGGTGCGTTGACAAGCCTTTTGGCCAGCCCGCAGCGCCAGCAAGGGACATTCCCTTGCTGGCGCTGCGGGCTGGCAAATCATTCGATTATTATCCCGGAGGCAGGTCCGTGGCCGGCCTCGGCGGCGGAAGCGTCGGCGCGCCGGAGGGGGCTGGTCCCTCAAGGACCGCTCCCTGCGGGGGCGGCGGCGCTGGCGGACCCGGAGCGATGGGACGTGGCGCGGCCGGCACGCCGATGTTTCGTCCCTGTTCCCGCAGTTGTTCGGCCTGCTGTCTCACATCGTCGGGGCGAACCGTCTGCATCGGTTGCATGGTGTAGTGAAGGGAACGCACATCGCGAACCTTGAAGGGATTGATATTTTCGGTGACGAAATCGATGCCCGGCCATTCGTACCACGGTGGATAGTATTCCTGCACCACGTCCAGCGTCTGATAGCCTTCCTTGATCAGACGGAATTGCTGTTTGCCGTAGAAGGTTATGTAGCCATCGACCGGCGTGGCGCCGAGATAGATTCCATTGTGATACACGAGCGCGCCGGGCGGGTCGGAGTTGACGACGAAACGACGCTCGACGCAACCGGCCGTCAGGCTCACTGTCAGCAGCATCGCCAGGCAAGCGTTTCGCTTCATGGTTCTCGCACCTCGGAACTCAGGCGGACAGGCCGATGGCCCTTCGGTATCTCGCAAGAGAGGACTTGCCAACCCACTCGGAAAAGTGCATCCTAATACATAGGGATGCCCCCGCCGTCAACCGCAATTCTCCGGATGCCCGGCGAGGCAGGGTCGGAAGTTCGTGGCCGCCAAAAGGCGTTGAGTACCCCGCATCCGGCGCGGTCAATTTCAGAAGTCAGGGACGGCCGAAAGGTGATCGGGACGGGTTCGGCCAGACGTCCGGGGGAATCCGGTGGACCACTTCGATCAGATCGAGCACAGTTCCCTAACTGACGTTGGCGTCCGGCGCAGCCACAACCAGGACAGCCACGCCATCCAACTCGCCCACGATGACGAACAATGGCGGCAACGCGGCCATTTGTTCCTCATCGCCGACGGCATGGGTGCGCACGCGGTCGGCGAAAAGGCCAGCGAGCAAGCGGCCGCCCTTATTCCCCACACCTATCAAAAGCATGTGCAGCAAGGCCCGGCGACCGCTCTGCGCAAAGCGTTCATCGAGGCCAACGCCAGCATTCACACCTTCGGCCAGCAGAATCGCGAGTTCGAGGGCACCGGCACGACGACGACGGCCGTTTTGATTCGTCCCGAGGGCGCGTGGATCGGCCACGTCGGCGATAGCCGGGCTTATCGCATCCGCAATGGCCTCATCGAACAGCTCAGCTACGATCACAGCCTCGTCTGGGAATACGCTCGTCTCAAGCACATGGATCCCGAAGACGTGCAGGACATCCCCAGCAACGTCATTCATCGCTGTTTGGGACCGGAACCGCTAGTGCAGGTGGATATTGAAGGGCCGCATCCGTTGCAGAACGGCGATATTTTTCTCTTGTGCAGCGACGGGCTTAGCGGTCAGGTGAGCGATCACGAAATCGGCGCAGTCGCCAGCGTGCTGCCGCCCGCCGAGGCGTGCCGTTTCCTCATCGACCTGGCCAACATTCGTGGAGGGCCGGATAACATCACCGTGGTCATCGCCCGCGTCGGCGGCAGCGCCAACGACGCCAAGGACGCTGCTCCTTCGTCAGGTGGGAAACGCGGTTCGTTTTGGCCGCGCATGCCGTGGTGGCCGCTCTCGCTGCTGGGAGGCACGCTCCTGGTGGTGGCAGCCATCGCTCTGGAGATTCAGCGCTGGACGAGTACAGCGGCCGTTGCTTTTCTGTTCGCTTTCGCGGCCATCGTGGCGGGACTGGTGGGGCTGTTTCTCCACTATCGCCGCGAACGGCTGCGCTCCGCCAACGAAGAAGAGGATCTGCCTGCTCCACGCATTCATCGGCAAGCGACCTGCCGTATCGAGCCGGCCCTGCTCGAACGCTTGACGAAGGCCGTCAGAACCCTGCGCCAGTACGCCGACGAGAAACGCTGGACGCCGGACTGGAAAACGTATGAGGAGCATGCCACGGCCGCGGCAGAGCTAGTTCAACAAAACGATCTACCGGGCGCGTTTCGAGAATACTGCCGCGCCATGCTGCCGCTCACGCGCGCGCTGCACAAACAGCGACACAAGGAAGAGAGTTTTCAGCCGGTATGGGAAAAACGGACGAGCGGCAAACTCTCTCCCCACGGCAACGGCAAACTCCGCCCTCACGCCGATTGAGGCACAAAACCTCGACTGCGCCAGAAATACCAGGTTGCGATGCTGCGATAGGGACGCCACGGTTCGCCTCGTTCGCGCAGGTCGGCTCGGCTGGGCAACTCCGACAGTTCGTAGAGATCCCTTGCTCCCGCACGCAAACCAAAATCGTCCACCGGCAGCACGTCGAGCCGTCCCAACGAGAAGATGAGAAACATCTCCGCCGTCCATCGGCCGATGCCGCGTACCGGCACCAGATGAGCAATCACTTCCTCATCGCTCATCTCCGCCACGCGATCCAGCGGCAGCGCGCCGCTTTCCGCTCGACTCGCCAGATCCCTTAGCGACTGCGCCTTGGCTCGCGACAGGCCGGCGGCGCGCAGTGTTTCCTCGCTCGCCGCCGCGACGGCAGATGGCATAAATCCATGTGGATGCAACGCCCGTTCAACACGTGCGGTAATTGCCTGCGCTGCTTTCGTCGAGATCATTTGGGCGATGATCGCGCGAACGAGGGCGGGGAAGGCTTCAGCACCTGGTTGCAATGTGCAGGGGCCGACGTGTTTGATGAGTTGCTTGAGCAACGGATCGCGGCGGGACAAATGACGTTGAGCCTTGCGCAAGGTATCGACCAGCGAGATGTTTGAAATCGTCGCCATTCGGTCCTCCGTTTTCGGTTCTCTCCTCGCGGGCATGTCATTTGCGATAAGTATCCGATGAGGGCGTTTGGAAACTTCCGCGAAGGATTCGCTTCATCTTGTCAGCGAAAGGTATATCATGGGCAAGCATATCGATCTCACCGAGAAAGGGACCGGTTTGACCGATCCCAGCGTCGTCAATCCAGGACCGGCATCGCCCCTTGGCGGTTCGCCGGGTCAACCAGCGAAGCCGGGACCGGGCGATAACCCTGGTCCGCACATTATGCCACCCGTACCGGGGACACCGCGTCCAGGCGATCCGCCGCCTGTGCCGACGATCCCCGCACCGCCGCCCCGGCCGTCTACCCCGACGCAACCCCCCAGCGCTCCGCCGCCTCCACCAACCATGAAGAAATGACCAGCCCGCAGCGCAAGCAAGGGAACCCTTGCTTGCGCTGCGGGCTGGCTGGATCTCGGAGAGCGTCCTCAACTCCGCGCGGGAGTAATCTCCACATTGCGGTACTTCAACACCTTGGCTCCCGGTCGCCGAATGTCCCAGACGAGGCCGACGAAACCGAGCAGGCGAATGACGTAATAGCTGATGTCGATTTCCCACCAGAAGAATCCCTGATTGGCGGAACTCTGATAGTGGTGATGATTGTTGTGCCAGCCCTCACCTAGCGTGATGAGCGCCAGCAAGACGTTATTACGGCTGTCGTCGTCGGTGGCGTAGCGACGTTTGCCGAACAAATGACTGAGCGAGTTGATGGCGAACGTCGCGTGATAGACCAGCACGGTGCTGATGACGAAACCACAGACGAGGGAACTCCACCCACCCGCCCAACCGCCGGTGGCGAAGCCGATGAGGAACGTCGAGATGGCTAAGAGCGTTCCGGGCAGCCAATACAGGCGATCCATCAAGCGCAATTCCGGATAGCGCGCCCAATCGCGGATGACATGCCAGGGCGTGGCAAGGTGATCCTCGGACAGAATCCATCCCAGGTGCGCCCACCAAAAACTCGTGGCATGCGGCGAATGCGGATCGTCCGGCGTGTCCGAGAAGCGATGATGCTGGCGATGATGCGATGCCCACCACAGCGGCCCTTTCTGGAGGGCGCTACAGCCCAGACAGGCGATCAAAAACTGCATCACCCGGCTCGTCTTGTAAGAGCGATGGGCGAAATAGCGATGGTAGCCGGCCGTGATGCCGAACATGCGCACGAAATAGAAGACCGCGCACAGAATAATCGCCGTGGCATCGACGCCCGTGAAGAGAACGGCGAGGCAAGCGACGTGCAAGCCGATGAATGGCACACTCTTCAATGTGTTGGGGAGCCACGAGGTCGGCCGAGATTGTTGCTTGGGGTTCGGGGCGGATGGGCGGACCGTGGGAGAAAGGCTCGTACTGATAAGTCGCTCCTTATGGTTAGGTGCGAAAAGCCCCCGAGTTGGGGGCCTTCGTATGCCGTGAGGTGCGTTTCCTGAGGACTACGGTTTTCGTGTGGTTCCCGTCTTGGCCTTGCGAATGGCGCTCTGTTTCCGCAACTCCGCGCGGCGGCGTGCTTCGCAGGGCTTTTCGTAGTATTTCCGCTTCCGCAGTTCCTTCTGAATCCCGCTTCGTTCGAGCAGTTTCTTGAACCGGCGCAGGGCAAGACCAATCGGCTCTCGTTCGTGAACACGCATCCGTAAGGGCATACCTTCTCCTGACCAAAGTTTTCTTTGCTGTAAGACTATAGCACGCCGGCGAGTGGGAGTATGCCCCGCGCACGGCAAAAACGTCCTCAACTTAACAGGGACGGCGATTTCCCACACTCTCGTTTTATCAAATCACCCTTGGTCTGAAAAGGTCTTTTGTCCACCAGCCCGAAGCGCCAGCGACGGATTGCCGCACCCCGTCGCTGGCGCTTCGGGCTAGGAACTGAATACTCTCGCCGGAAGCAACGTCGTACAATCATTCCCTATCGGCGCCGGATACGACTCCGGTTCATCGCAAGTCTCTGGAGATGAGGAACCGCATGCAAGTTACGCCAGCACGTCTTGGCCTTTTGTCCCTGATGATGACCACCCTGCTAACTCTGCCGATGTCCGCTCGAGCGGATGATTGGCCGCAATGGTTAGGCCCCAAGCGCGACGCCGTCTGGCGCGAGACGGGCATTCTCGACAAGTTCCCGGAAGGCGGTCCCAAGGTACGTTGGCGGACGCCGATCGGCGGCGGCTACGCTGGTCCCGTAGTCGTCAAGGATCGCGTCTATGTCACCGATCGCCTTTTGGCCGATGGCGCGCGGAACCCGGCCAATCCCTTCGACCGAAAGACTCGAGTTCCCGGTAAGGAACGCATCCTTTGTCTGAGCGAGAAAACCGGCAAAATTCTCTGGAAGCATGAATATGACTGCACCTACCAAATCTCCTACGCCGCGGGACCGCGGGCGACCCCGGGCGTGCAAGACGGCAAGGTCTATACCCTGGGAGCGATGGGCGACTTGTTCTGTCTCGATGCCGATAACGGCAAGGTGATTTGGTCGAAGAATTTCGTAACCGACTACAAGGCTCCCGTGCCTCTGTGGGGTTTCGCGGCCCATCCTCTGTTGGACGGCGACAAGTTAATTTGCTTGGTCGGCGGCAAGGATCGCATCGCGGTCGCCTTCGACAAGAACACCGGCGAGGAAAAATGGCATGCGCTTTCCTTCACCAAGGAGGGGATCGAAATCGGCTACTGTCCGCCGATGATTTACACGCTGGCCGGAAAACGCCAGCTTATCATCTGGCATCCGGAGTCCGTCAACGGCCTCGACCCGGAAACCGGCAAGGTCTACTGGTCGGAGCCGTTCAAGGTGAAGGCCAACCTGACGATTCCCACGCCTCGTCTGGCCGGCGATATGCTTTTCCTGACTTCGTTTTACGACGGCGCGATGATGCTCAAGTTCGCCGAGGACAAACCAACCGTGTTGTGGCGCGGCAAGGTTCACAGCGAAGATCCGACACGGACGGACACACTCCATAGCATCATGCCGACGCCGTTTATCCGCGATGGTTACATCTATGGTGTGTGCAGCTACGGCGAATTACGTTGTCTTCGCGCCGAGGATGGCAAGCGGATTTGGATGTCGCTGAAGGCGACCGAGGTTCCCGACGAGAGCGTTCGCTGGGCCAACGCCTTTCTGGTCGCGCAGGGCGATCGCTTCTTTTTGCCCAACGAAAAAGGCGATCTCGTCATCGCTCGGCTGACGCCCAAGGGTTACGAGGAAATCGATCGGGCGCACATTCTGGAACCGACATGGCCGCTGTCGGATCGCAAGGTTGTTTGGTCGCATCCGGCCTTCGCCAACAAATCGATGTACGCCCGCAACGACAAGGAAATCGTCTGCGTCTCCCTCGCGGCGAAGTAAGATCCAAAAAACTTTCACCACGGAAAACACGGAAAACACGGAAAAATACAAAAGACAAGAGAGAGAAAAGTCCCAATCGAACCGAGAAGTTCAATTGGGACTTTTCTCGTAACCCTTGGCTCTTCTTTTGTATTTTTCCGTGTTTTCCGTGTTTTCCGTGGTGAAATGGTCTTTTCTCAGGTCAGGCCGAGGCGTTTGAGTCGGCTGATGAACGTGCTGCGAGCGATGCCGAGAGCGCGAGCGGCTTCAGCCTTGTTGCCGGCGGCAGCCGCTAGCGCGCGAACAAACAATTCACGCTCGCGCCGCTCTCGTTCGGCGCGTTCATTCCGGATGGCGGATGTCAAACCGGACGGATTGGCGGCGATACCCGATGGCGAGGACGGCATCGACAAAAGCGGAGACCAGTGATCCGCAGCCTCACGGAGCGATTCGTCCAGCGGGTCGTCGCCCTCGCGGGACGAGACACGCTCGGTATTCGACCGATATGCCAGAGTCGGCAGCTGGAACGCATCAACCAATAACTCGTCGGGCAATTCCTCCACCGTCACAAGGGGTTTGTCCGCGACAACGACGGCGCGCTGAATGACGTTTTCGAGTTGTCGGATGTTGCCCGGCCAGGTGAACGCCTTCAGCCGAGCCATGGCGTCGTCGTCGATGCTGGCCGCCGGCTTGTTCATCCGCTGGCTGTACACGCGGAGAAAATGCAGGGCCAACTCCGGGATGTCCTCGACCCGATCGCGCAAGGGTGGCAACACGATCGGCAAGACATTGAGGCGGAAGAACAAATCCTGGCGGAAGCGTCCTTGCCGCATGAGCATTTCCAGATCCTGATGTGTGGCTGCGACGATGCGAACATCCACCTTGAGCGACTCACTGGAGCCGACACGCTCGAAGGTCCGTTCTTGCAGCACGCGCAGCAGTTTGATTTGCACTTCAATGCTGATGTCGCCGATTTCATCGAGAAACAGCGTGCCGCCGTTGGCCGCCTCGAATCGGCCGACCTTGTCGCGGATGGCGTTGGTGAACGCTCCCTTGACGTGGCCGAATAACTCGCTCTCCAGCAGGCCAGGCGAGAGGGCGGCGCAGTGAACTTCGACGAAGGGACGGCTGGCGCGCGGACTGTTCTCGTGGATCGCTCGCGCCAGCAATTCTTTGCCGGTTCCACTTTCGCCGCGGAGCAGGACGACGGATTCCGTCGCGGCCACCTTGCGCACCAGTTGCATGAGGCTGTGAACTTGCAGGCTGGAGCCGATCACGCCGCTATCCGCTATCCGCTGTCCGCTATCCGCTGTCCGCTGTTCACTGTCTGTTGAGAGGGGATGGCGGATGGCGGATGGCGGATGGCGGATAGCGGACAGTTGGCTTTGCAGGGCCATGATGCGGCGCTGCTGCTCGGCGATCTTCTCGACCTTGGTTTGCAATTCGCGGTTGAGTGTGTCGATCTTGCGATGGCCCTCGGCGCTAACCAGGGCCAGCACGGTCATCTGAGCGAAGGCCGTCAGCAGATGCAGATCCTCGGCCGTGTAGCCTCCCGTCATCTCCGTGGCCAAGCCGCGCGGCTCCGTCGGACTGCCCAGTACGAGGATGCCAAGCAACTGCCCTTCGTGGAGTAGCCCCTGGGCGACCATGCCACTCAGGAAATGAAGCTGTCGCGGACCGGAGGCCGTGGGCGTAATCTGCGTGGGCACGGTCAGGGAACCTTGCGCGAGCAAGGTTTCGATCAGTGGGCAACCGGAAGAAAGCTCCGCCAGGGCTGGAGCCGGCCCAATTGCTTCCGTGAGATGATAGAGAGGCGGATCGCCCTGGCGCAAGTAAACCGCGCCGCGGCTGGCGCCGAGCAATTCCGCGGACATGTGCAGTAAGCGATGCGCCAGGGTCGGCGGATCGACCAACTGCTCGATGGCCTGGCTCATGCGCTGCAAGGTACGGTCGAGCTGATGTTTCTCATGGCGGAAATGACGGTTTAGCGCCGAGGTCAGCCGGTCGCGGAGCAAATCACGTCCGACCAGCAGCACCAGCACTGTACTGCTGGCCGCCAGCACCTGCCCCAGCGAGGGTTCCTTGATGACGTGGCTGCCCAACAAGATCATGCCGGCGAATACCAGTCCGTAATAAATCAGACCAACCAGAGAACTGATGAGGAAGTACACCACACCCGAACTGATGACTTGATCCAACTGCATCAGGCGGTAACGGGTGATGCTGATGGTGAAAGCGACCGTCACGCATACGGAGGCGAAGAACATCGGCCAGGTCGCCGCCCCGCCGCCGAAGCGTTGCCGTTCAGCCAGAGCGAGATAGAGCGAATAGCCAATCGGGGCCAGCGATGCCAGGGTGCCGAATAGAATCCACTTAACCTGATTGCGCTCGGTGGTGCCAACCGCAGTCCGGTAACTATGGATGAGGCAGACGACGCTGGCTAGATACCACAAGGCGGCCACGCCGAAGTAGCAATAAATCTCGAAGAGCATCTCCTGGAGCGGAAGACCGACATCGGAGCCGGACTGGCGATAAAGCCAACGGATGCGGAAATAGCGGGAGATAAGCAACACGAGAAAGAACACGGGTGGACCGTAGAGCAGCAAGAGGACACGATGCGGCGCACGATCCAGAATGACCTTGGGGCGTGGAAAGACGAGATAAAAGTGTAAGCTGACGGCCGGCAGCAGCACGCTGCAAACGATGAACACGAGGATGAGCGTCGGTTGCGTGACGATCCGCCACCAGTGATAGCCGCCCATGTAGGCTCCGAAGGACACCAGACAGAACAGGAAAAACTGAGCGGCGGAGCGATCTTGCGGTCGCTTCCAGAAAACAATGGCACCAACGATGAACAAGCCGATTTTCAGCAGAAACCATAGCAGAGACGGTGCCAGCGTCTCCAGGGGCGGCCGGCCGACTTCGAGCCAGACCGTCCGTATGGTAGTCTCGTCGGGACCGATGATGCGAGCGTAGCGAACGCGAATGATTTCTTCGCCGTTGATGACGAGATGAGTCTTCCCCGATTCGGAGCGGAGATCCGCTTCCGTGCCCGGTTCTCCCTTCTTCTGTCGTAAGTCCACAAGTTCATGCAGGATTTGCGCCCAGTTGGAGACTTCCTGGTCGCCGATCTGAACGATCGTATCGTCACCCTGGAGAGGGTCGGCGTCGGATTCAAACAGAAATTCAGGGTTAAAGTGATTGACAACAGGCGTGAAGGCGCAGCGAACCCCAATATCGGGGGTGAGCATTACGTAGCTAATGACTCCGGTCGCATAGGCGCAAACGAGGAACAGGGCAATGACAATCGCCAACCGGCAGCGAGCGATCGGTTGCCGCAAGAGCGCACTCCCTCCGGATAGGGTGAGGAAAGACAGGCGAACCATCCTCCGCACCAAAGAACTAATCCAAACGCTGGCTTGAACCATCACTTGCCTCTGTGCGCCTGTTCCGAAGAAATGAACGTTGTCAAAGGGCGCGCCGACTTTTCGGCGCCGATCCCTAACTTCCTATCTCAATCGAATCTTACGTCACAAACCTCCTCATCGTGCTAAAATCGACAATCTGAACGATCCTCAGTTCCCCACTTTACTTGGGCCGAAAGCACAGGTCAACTATCCAGTTTCTTCATACGAAGAAATAAGCTGGCGAGCGAGAGGCTCATCCAAACTCTCTCATGCTCTCATGCCAATACGAAAAGACTACTTCTTTCAACTCGCGAAGCCACTTCGCCTATCTTCACCAGTCCTCCAGTACAGCGCCGAGATTACGGCGATCAGCGCCGAAATGCGCCGATCGCCGGTGAAAAGTGGCTGCCGATAAGTTTCGCCGCTCTTCGTTATCGGTCGTCTTAAAACGCAAGTTATTTGTATCAAATACATTGCGTCGAAACCGTATTCGTGAGAATGGCATGGTTTGAGAGGAAAACATTTGGTATGAGTCGTGCTAATGAGAATGCCGCCCCAGGAAGAGGAAGGCAGAGTCGCGGAACGTCCGAAACTCAGGATGTGGGAGAAGAAGCGTGCAGGCAACTCTTGATTGGTTCAGCGAGAGTGGTGCGGAGTTCAGTCCGGGAGTTGGTCGCTCAGGTTTGGCTCATCTGAAACACTATACAGCTCGCTATTGCGTCTGGGGCGAAGGACAACCGCTCGTTCTGGTTCCGGGCTTGGCGGGTGGTTTTGAACTGCTTGGTCCGTTGGCTCGTCTTCTGTCGGAGCATTTTCAGGTCATCAGTTATCAGCTGCGCGGCGAGGACGATTGTTTCGCGCTGCGCCAGCGCTTTGAACTTCCCGATCTGGTCGAGGACTTGCATGAGTTTCTTGACTGGTTCGGCCTGGAACGTCCGCCGATTTTGGGCGTCTCGTTCGGCGGGGTACTCGCTCTTGAACTGGCGATGCGCTGGCCGCATCGCGTGCAGTCGCTGATGACGCAAGGTGTGGGCGCGCGCTTTGAGCGTGGCCTGCTCCAACAAGTGGCTGGCTGGGTACTCTCGCGTTATCCCTTGCCTTCCGACAGTCCGTTCGTCAATCAGTTCTTCAACCTGCTCTTTGGTACACGGCAACGACCGGGTCCGCTGTTCGAGTTCGTCACCCGGCAATGCTGGCAGACGGATCAGAGTGTGATGACGCATCGTTTCCAACTCGTCGAATCCTTCGATCCAGGTCCGCGTCTGCATAGCGTTCGCGTGCCGACGCTGCTGATGGCCGGCGACCGCGACTTGCTGGCCTCGCCGCAGAGCCTAGGCGATCTCGTCCGAGACATCAAGGACGCGCGTCGCGTCGATCTGCCGAGGTGCGGCCATCTCGCCTTCGTGACGCAGCCTGAACGCGTCGCGGCTGAAGTCCAACATTTCTTGCGAAAGGACGAACGGCCGGCGTAAGCCGGCTGGTTTGGCTCGCACCCACTGCTGTTTCCGTTTTGCGCGGGCGGGGCAATCCCGCCCCTACCCGCCAAAATCCACAGGCATACCCAAGCAGCGGCTGACTTGCATCTCATTGGCAGACGTGGTAAATTCCCTCTGTGCAATCCGGCAACGGGCGCACAAACCTCTGCGGTGTTCGTGAAACGGCGATGCTTTTGACGAACCGATGGAGTACCCGCTGGGAGCCAATAATGAGGCCGGCGCTTGCAAGCCCACCTGGTAGTGGGATCCAAAAACCGGCCCTGAGGCGCCCCCTGGTTAATGCGGGTTCTCAAAAGCGCCGACACGGCACAGGTGGAGGTTTTTTCATGCGCGCTCCGCAACACGGTTATCCCCGCCTTCGTCCCGCACCCGCTTTGTCTGGGCCGGCGTTGGGGAGCATGTCGTCACCCAAAAATGAGCGAATTTTCTTTCATGGGGACATTTTTTTTCCGGAAGCAAAAGTGACTCAATCTCGCAAGAGCAAAGTGATTATTTTATCCGAAGTTATTTCATGGTTGATGTTTACAGCGGAGGCCGCCATCAATTGTATTTACGGTTGTTTATATATTCTGTCGCTTCGCGCGCTCAAGTTCAACGGCAGAGATGCCGTTGCCCATTGTGGGGCAATGGCTTCGGCGCGGAGGCGTCGAGGAAGAGGTGCCTGTCAACTTTTTAAGGTTGACTTGGTTGGGGAAGTCGGTACCCTTTCCCTTCGTGGTTACTACTCTCCGACTTCACTCACACAGGTCGAGTGACAGAGGCTTAACGGAGGAGTGTGAGTGATGCTCACGAGTATCACTCATGAGGAAAAGGGACTTTCGAGGGTGGTTTCTTCTCGCCGTGGTGCGAGAGGAGACGCTCAAAGGAGAGACGGATTAGAGGCTCACCGGACAATCAACATCCGCAGGGATTTCGACGCAAGCCGGGGAGCATGCCCAAGCGAACGAGGAGAGGGAGTAACCGTGCCGAATCGTTGAGAATCCGCCCTATTCGTTTTTTACTGAACCGACACAACGTCTCGCCTAACAACCCATCCCCAGCGCTGCTCAGGCTGCGCGCCCACAGGGATGGTCAGGGACCAGACTTCAGTATTCCAGCAGCACCCACCTGGGCCAAGGACGGCTCACGATAAGCGACCACGGTTGGTAGGGGTCGGGGGGAAGGATCGACAAGGGAACCTTCCTCACAAGCGGTGCTGTTGGATGCTGAGGTCTTTCGATGATCGCGTCGTCTGACCCGCGGGTCGGGCGAGAATTGAGGCGATCTGGCCCGCAAGGATGATCGTGGCCACGGCCGGCTGTCCGCATGGATGCGGACAGCCGGCCGTTTTTCGTAACGTCCCATCCCCGAAAGCTCGCCTCCGCGTTACACTATCCCCTATCGGTCGTTCGCTGTCCGCAATCTGCTTTCCGCCATCGGATGGAATCGAGGTCGGTTGGCTGAGGAAGAAATAATGCTGATCTCTGCTCACACGAACACACAAACCACTTTGGAAGAATTATTGTCGCAGCGCATCTTGCTGCTGGACGGTTCCATGGGCGCTTTCATCTTTGCCCGCAGCCCGGAGGAAGAGGATTACCGCGGCAAGCGATTCCGCAACCATCCGAAACTGCTCAAGAACTGTACCGAGGCGCTCGTGCTGTCGCAGTCCGACTTGATCGACGACATCCACCGCGCTTACCTCGACGCCGGTGCCGACGTCATCGAGACGTGTACTTTCAACGCCACGCCGCTGGCACTGGCCGAGTTCGGCCTGGAGGAACATGCAGCCGAGATTAACCGGAAGGCCGCCGAGATCGCTCGCCATGCCACTGACGACTTCACACGGAGCGGCCCGGAGCGGCCGCGTTTCGTCGCCGGCAGTATCGGGCCGACGAACAAGACGCTTTACATCGAGCCTGGCCATGAGCCGCCGGATACCCGTTCGCACTCCTTCGACGACTTCGTGGCAGCCTACACAACCCAGATCGACGCGCTGGTCGCGGGCGGCGTCGATCTGTTCGCGGTTGAGACCGGCAATGACATCCTCATTCTCAAGGCGTGCCTGTTCGCGCTGGAGAAGTATTTCGCCGATCGCAACGTCTGCCTTCCGGTGATCGTCTCGGGGACGATCTACGACAATGGCCGTACCCTGCTGGCCCAGACGCCGGAGGCGTTCTACGCCTCGGTGGCACATTTCGATGCGCTGGCGGTCGGCTTCAACTGCGGCGTCGGCGTCGATCTGCTCCGCGGCCCCGTCGAGAGCCTCGCAGCGGTGTCGCGCAAGCCGATCTCCGTTTATCCCAACGCCGGCCTGCCGGACGGCATGGGAGGGTTCACCGGGGATCGCGACCGCACCGCGGCGCTGCTCGGCGAGTTTGCCCGCAACGGCTGGGTCAACATTGTCGGCGGCTGCTGCGGCACGACTCCGGAGTGGATTGCCGCCATCGGCCGCGCCGTTGAGGGCGTCGCCCCGCGGAAGGTGCCCGAACTGCCTCCGTGGTCGTATTACTGCGGCAACGAGGTGCTGGTGGTCCGTCCCGAGACCAATTTCGTTATGATCGGCGAGCGCTGCAACATCACCGGCTCGCTCAAGTTCAAACGACTTATCAAGGAAGAGAATTACGATACGGCCGTGCAAGTGGCGCGCGAGCAGGTACAAAACGGGGCCAACATCCTCGATATCAACATGGACGCCGACCTCCTCGACTCCGAGGAGGCGATGACGCGCTTCCTGCGGTTGGTGGCCAATGAGCCTGACCTGGCATGCGTCCCCCTCATGATCGACAGCTCAAAATGGTCGGTGATCGAGGCCGGTCTGAAGTGCGTGCAGGGCAAGTCCATCGTCAATTCCATCAGCCTGAAGGAAGGCGAGGACAAATTTCTCGAACAGGCCCGCCTTGTCAAGCGCTACGGAGCCGCCGTCGTGGTGATGGCTTTCGACGAGCAAGGGCAAGCCGTCACCGCCGATCATAAAATTGATATATGCGCTCGTGTTTATCGCTTGTTGACCGAGAAGGTTGGCTTCGCTCCGGGCGACATCATCTTCGACACGAACATCCTGACGGTCGGCACCGGCATGGAGGAACATTCCAATTACGCGGTTGAGTTTTTCGAGGCGGTGCGTCGTCTCAAGCGGATGTTCCCCGAAGCGAAAACGTCGGGCGGCGTCAGCAATGTCTCGTTCGCCTTTCGCGGCAAGGAAAACGAGATCGTGCGCGAGGCGATGAACTCGGCCTTCCTCTATCACGCCATCCGCGCTGGTCTGGACATGGGCATTGTCAACGCCGGCCAGTTGCAAGTTTACGAGGAGATACCCAAGGATCTGCTCGAACACGTCGAGGATGTGCTGCTCAATCGCCGGCCGGATGCCACGGAGCGTCTCGTCGAGTTCGCCAAAACGCTGGAGACGAGCGGCCGGCGTCAATCGGCTGCGGAAGCCGCAGCCTGGCGTGAACTGCCGGTCAAGGAACGGCTCACACACGCCTTGATTCAGGGCATTGTCGAGTACATTGATGTCGATGTGGAGGAGTGCCGGCATCTGTACGCGCGGCCGCTGGAGGTTATTGAGGGGCCGTTGATGGACGGCATGAACGTCGTCGGCGACCTGTTCGGCGCCGGCAAGATGTTTCTGCCGCAGGTGGTCAAAAGCGCTCGCGTGATGAAGAAAGCCGTCGCCTACCTGATGCCGTTCATGGAGGCCGAGCGCGCCAAATCGGGAAAAGTCCACAAGGCGCGCGGCAAGGTGCTGATGGCCACGGTCAAGGGCGACGTACACGACATCGGCAAGAACATCGTCGGCGTCGTGCTGGGCTGCAACGATTTCGAGGTCATCGATCTTGGCGTCATGGTGCCGTGCGAGAAGATCTTGCAGCAGGCGCGCGAGCATGCCGTGGACATGATCGGTTTGTCCGGCCTTATCACGCCGTCGCTGGATGAGATGGTCCACGTCGCCAAGGAGATGGAGCGTGAAGGGTTCCAGTTGCCGCTGCTGATCGGCGGCGCGACGACCAGCCCCAAGCACACGGCGGTTCGGATCGCTCCCGCCTATCACGAGACGGTGATCCATGTCAAGGACGCCTCGCGCAGCGTTGGTGTCGTCGAGCGTTTGACCCGCCCGGAAGAGAAACACCGTCTCGATCAGGACAATCGCTCGATGCAGGCGAAGGAACGCGAGAGCTTCGCACGCCGCCGTCAACGCAAGCTGGTTTCCTACGCCGACGCCTGCGCCCGGCGTTTCCGCATCGACTGGCAAACGTCGCCGATTGTCGCGCCGTCGTTCCTGGGCGTTCGAGAGTTCCGTGACTTCCCGCTTGCCGACATCGCCTCGTATATCGATTGGTCGCCGTTCTTCATGGCGTGGGAGATGAGCGGCAAGTATCCGCAGATTTTGTCCGACGCCAAGGTCGGTACCGAGGCGCGCAAGCTGTTCGAGGACGCCAAGCGATTGCTGAAACAGATCATCGCTGACAAGTCGTTGTCAGCGAATGCGATCTATGGCTTCTTCCCGGCCAACAGCGAAGGCGATGACATCATCGTGTACACGGACGAGAGCCGGACGCGCGAGCAAGTGCGTTTGCCGATGCTTCGTCAACAATGGGAGCGTGAGGGGCAGACTTCGTTCCGCAGTTTGGCCGACTACATCGCGCCGGTCGAGAGCGGCCGGGCCGACTATCTGGGCGTGTTCGCGGTGACGGCGGGACTGGGCGCGGAGGAGTTGGCCGCGCGTTTCGATGCGGAACAAGATCCCTACAACGCCATCATGACGAAGGCGCTGGCCGACCGTTTAGCCGAGGCGTTCGCCGAACTGCTGCACGAACGCGCCCGCCGCGATTGGGGCTATGGCCGCGACGAGAAACTGACGAAAGAACAGTTGATCGCCGAGGAATACCGCGGCATTCGGCCGGCGGCGGGCTATCCGTCGAGTCCCGATCATACCGAGAAGGCGAAGCTGTGGACGCTGTTGGGCACGGCCGAAGCGCTGGGCATTCGGCTGACGGAGAGCTTCGCCATGACGCCGGGCGCGTCGGTTAGCGGCTTGTACTTCGCCAATCCGGAAGCGACGTATTTCGCCGTCGATCTCATCACGCGCGATCAGGTCGAGAGCTACGCCGCCCGCAAGGACATGAAGCGTGCCGAGGTCGAGCGCTGGCTGGCCCCGAATCTGGCGTATGAGGTGGGGTGATGGCCGGAAGTTCGTTCGGGTAGAATGGAACAAGCCCATCGAGGGAGAAGCCGTCATGACCAACACCGTGGTGCTTCAGGGAATCGTCAAGCCGGATGGCACTTTGCAATTGGAAGAGAACATCACCCTGCCGGCGGGGCGGGTACAGGTGACGGTGACGCCGCTGCCGGAGTTACCGAAGGATGACCCCTTCTGGCAGATGATGCGGGGCATTTGGGATGGCCAAAAAGCGCGTGGCCACGTTCCCCGCCGCGCCGAGGAGGTCGAGGCCGAGCGGAGAGCGGTGCGCGAGGAATGGGAAGAGCGGATGCGGACGATCGAACACATCCAGCAAGAAGCGCGCGAACTCCGGGAGCGAGGTGCATGATCGTCTGCCTCAATGCGAATTGCGTCATTTATCTCATCGAAGCGGACGCGATCTGGGGGCCGAAGATCACGATGAGAGTTGCCGCCTTGAGGGCGGCCGGCCATGAAATCGCCGTCAGCGATCTCAGCCGTACGGAATGTCTGGCGGCCCCTCTCGCCGCAGGAGATGCGGCCATCCTCGCCGATTATCAAACATTTTTTGCCAGTCCATCGATTCGGGTTTTACCTTTGACGGCGGCGGTCTGCGAGCGGGCGGCTCAGATTCGTGCCGCTTCTCGCTTCCGCCTCAAAACGCCCGATTGTCTTCACCTCGCCGCCGCCGTTGAGCATGGGTGTGGGACTTTCTTGACCAACGACCGTCAACTGGCTCTTTGTACGGACGTGGTGGTGGAAATCCTGACGTGAACGACATTCATCCGCGTAGCCGCGACGCGCAGCGGAGCGCGGGAGACTCCCGCGCTCCGCTGCGCGTCGCGGCTACACGGAACAGGTTACTTCCCTCCGCGTTCGAGGCGATCCAGCCGCTTTTCCAATCGCTCCAGGTGTTGCAGAATCTGATCGAGTTTGTCGCCGCCGGCTGGCTTGTGGACTGCTCGGGAGTTCGGCCGGTTCGCCGTTTGCTGTTGCTTGATTCTGACTATCATCTCGTCTATCTGGCCCACTCTTTTCTTCATCTCGTCCCCAAGTTGCTTTTGATCCGCTTCTAGTTGTTGTCGCTGCGCTTGCAGAACCTTCAAACGATTCGTCATCTGGCGGATGAGTTGGTCCCGCTCTCGTTCCAATGGTTCCACAGCGGAGTTTACTTCTTGCTTACGGTCTGGCGTTTTGTTCGCATCGACTTCCACTCGTTTCCGTAGGGTCGTCTCGGCTTCTTTCGTTCTCAAATCAAGCCTCTTGGCAGCCCGCTGGCGTTCATCTTCCTCGGCACTCCGTTGTTTCTGCATCATCGCTTTCAAATCCGCCAACTCCCGACGAGCGATTTGCAGTTCGCGAGTCAATATCTCCTCCCTCTTCCGCGCCTCCTCCGCAATCTGCCTCCATTTATCCTTCTCCGGCTCCGCCTTGCTGCGAGCTTTGGGTTGCTCCTGGCCGATTTGGCCCTCTTGTGGCGAGCCGGCCGCCCCCACTCGTGTCTGATAAATCACTCCACCCGTGCCCAGGCTTAGGACGGTCACGCCGAACAACACAGCCGTCGCGGTTTTGATTTTAGCGATAAACATGGTCTTCAATACTCCTTCGGTCAATGTGTTCACCGTCACCGAGACGATCCCGGCAGCGGCCATCGGTCCCGCCGCGACCAGCAGCGCGGCCTTGCTCGTGACAGCCAACAGCGAAGCCGGCAGACACGCCGAGGCCGCGTTCTCGGCAAGCAACGCCGCCAGCGAGACGCTGGGGAGAGCGTAACCGTAGCGCGTCAAGCGCGCGGCCAACTTCTTGCGAGCGGTCGCCAGCCGGCTCGATAGCGTCCCTTCCGGGATCGCCAATTGCTGGGCCACTTCCTTGCGGCTTCGGCCTTCCAGATCGCACAGCACAACCGGCAAACGAAACTTCTCCGACAAGCGGTTCAGTTCGCGGTCGAGGAGGGGACGCAGTTCTTGCCACATTTCGCTCGACTTGCTCTCCGGCTGCGGCACATCCCACAAGGTTGTCTCTTTCGCCCGCCGTCGGGCGATCCGTCCGCGCGCCTCCAGAGCCGTGCGATAGGCGACTCCATATAAGAAGTTGCCCACGGCCTCGCGCGGCCGAACCGACGCCGCCTTGCGAACGAGAACCAGAAAGGTGGCCTGAAACACATCGTCGGCATCGTGCGGATTACCGATGACACTCTGGCAAACACTTCGCACCATCGGGCCATGTCGTTTAAGAAGAGCCGCGAACGCAACCTCATCCCGCTGGGTGATGAAGTGTTCCAGCAGTTGGCCGTCCGTGCGGCGTTCCCCCATCCCATGAAGGGCGACCCGGCGAAGTTGATCCAGCAATCGATCTCGGCTACCCATCGGCATGGCGGATGTTCCGTCCCTCCCGCGCAATTTGCTCCCTACATATTGGCAGGGACAGGGCGGGCGCGTCGAATTATTTTTCGATCCGGGTTGATTGGACGCATTATCGCAGGGGAAGAACTCTGAACGAAATGAGCCGCGAGCGGCAATCTTCCGGCGCCTATTTCAAGGAGCCGGCGGCGTCGGCCTGTTGACCATCTGTTGCCGTACCCAATCGCGGAATTGCCGCACGATCACCGTTTCATCGGTCTGCGCCCATTGGGCAAGAAAAGCGGGTAGGTCGGCGGAAGCCAGTTGGGGAAATGACAGACTGTTTGGGCGAACCTGATAGACGCCGGCTTCGAGAATGTGGAAAGCGATGCCGGCGGTACTCAGCCGCCAGACCTCGGGCACGCCCAAGGCGGCGTAGATGCTCATACGATCGATCGAACTGCTGGTGACATCGACCTCAATGGCCAGGTCCGGCGGTGGATCGATGCGTAGGTTCAGGTCGCGCTTACCATGAACGCGCGGCGCGCTGGCAAGCCAATAGCAGTTGTCCGGTTCCAGTCCGCGACGCTTTCGCCGACGCCGTAGAGTGACAGATCGGCCGGCGCGGCGGGGCATGTCCAGTTCTTCCGTTAGGACAACAATGAAGCAACCGAGCAAATCAGCCGGTCCTTCATGTTGCCAAAGCGGACTCATGATTTCCAGTCTCCCTCGGTCATAAGTGAGCCGGAAACGTCGCTCCCGGAAGGCCCAAAGCAGACGAGTATAGGTGTGCCAGTCAATGCCGTAAAGTACGGCAGGGGGAGGACCGGCAGGACGAACAACCGTGGACATGTGTTTTCCTCCAGAAAGTCGAGGAACGGATCACGGTTGAATTGTAGCCGATTCTTCCCCTAGCAGGCAAAGGGGCCATCTCTCGGGAATCATTGTCTTCTCACTCCGCGAAGCTCGATTCAGGAAACCGCATTTACACCCTTGCGCATAGCCGATGAGCCATAGCGCGAACAGGGCCGTGCCTGCGGGCAGCGTGGTCAGCAGCACAGGCCACATCCATAGCAGGCGACTTACCGCCCCCCAACCGAGGATCATGATGAGTACGAACGCCGCCACGATCAGCCCTCGGCCGAGTGGCCAGGCTCGGCGTTCCAGCACGGCCCAGGCCAGCGGCGGCGTGAGGAAGACGTAGGTGGCGTGTTCGACGGCCGGCCCGAACAGCATCAGCCAGGCCAGCCCCATGCTCAGCGTGACATGCACCAACCAGCGCGGCCCCAACTCCAAGCGGGCGGCACGGCGGCGCTGCCACAGACACCAAACGAGCGCGGCGGCCGCCGTCACCAACTGCACCAGACGATACCAGGACGAATCCATCGGCTCGCGCAAGGGAAGCGGCCCTACTTCGCCGCCGAAGAATTGACGCAGTACCAACCAGACAGTCCAGCCGTCGCGGAAGCCGAGCCAGCGGACATTGCCCGTCTCCAGCACATGATCGAACCATTCCTGATAATGTTCCAACACGATCAGCGACGGCCGAGTCAGAAACGGCACGAGAAGCAGAACTACCGACGCCACAGCCAACCGCCACGCCAACCGTCGTGGCCACAGCGCACACAAAAGCAACACGGGCGGCAAAGGCGTCAGCTTCAGCCCCACCGGCAGCGCCAGCAGCCACGCCGCCAACCACCAACGCCGGCCGGCGTCGGATCGGCCATCGCTTTGCAACGCACGAACCAGCGCCGCCATCGCCAGCAAAAGGAGGCCGACAATCAGGGCATTGCTTTGGGCGTTCCACAGGCCGCGCAGCGCTCCCAGAGCGCCCAGCATCAAAAACAAGCCGGTGCGCTGTCGCGTCCACGGCGATGGAATCACATCGCGCACGAACCACCACAAGCCGGCGACGTAGACGGCCATGCTTACCCAACACCACAGGATTCCGCCCACCGCGAGACCGAGGGCGTTGAACGGCGTCACCAACAGCGCGAAGACGGGAGGATAGCGGAAATTGTCGAGCGGAGGGTATTCCTGATACAGCGATTGATCGCTCCACCAATGGTCCGCGCTGGTCGCGAAGATGGGGAAGACCGTATGGCTGTTGGGACGAAACAACGTGCGCACACTGACCGCCGCTGCCAGGATCAGCCACAGAATCAGCGCCCACTGAAGCGTGTTGTAGCGTGCGCGCTCCGTCCTCTGTCCTCGCATGCGCCAGCACCGATACAACTCGGAGGCGCTGAGGGAAGACGAACGGATAAGCACATCTTCATTTTGCGATTCGAGACGTTCCACGCTCATTTCCCCGGAGCCGGCTTGGTGGTTTCAGGATGAAGCCGCTGATTGAACAGTTCGGGATCATACGGGTCCGCGGGTGTGGCGGGCGGTGGAGGAGGCGGCGATGCCGCGGCCGCGCTCGACACGGGAACCGGAACGGAAGAAGGACCAGGCAGCGCGGGCGAGACCGGCGTACTGGACGGTCGCGCCTCGGCTCCCCATTCGGATTTCGACTCCGCGGTGGCGGAACGACGTTCGGGGGTTGGGAGCATGAGTGACTTGGCCGGCACTGGCTGCGTTTCCCGCAGATGAGGGTTGTTGGCCACCGTTAACTTGACCCAATTTTCCAGAGTGCGATAGGGCGTTTCCTGGCGGCTCTTCAGCGGTGCCTGCCCCGTATGGGCGTGATCGCTGATGGCTTTCGCCAGCAGCCGGCTCGACTCGGGTTGATTCAGGTTGATTTGACCGAGGACCGCCGCCAGGTTTCGCTCCAGGGTTCGTCGATTGGTCAGACCGTCATCGTATACCTGGGTCAGCTGGAATTGTCCGCCCCGGCCCGTGGCGTGACAGCGAGCGCAGGTGTTCATGAGGATTGGCTGCACGCGCGTGGCAAACAGACCGAGCGAATCCGTCGTCACCTCGACGGACGGCATCGGCTTCGGTGTGGGTTTGTCCGGCGCGGGAGTAGGCGACTTCGGCGCGGCCGATGTTTGCGAAGCCTGCCGCAAATGTTGCAGGATGCGGCGTGTCTCGGCATGGTCAGGGCGCAAGGCGGCGGCGACCTGGATTTCAGCCAACGCCTGCTCGCGCAGACCGTTGAGACGACACCAGTTGGCCAGACGCAGCCGTTCGTCCGCGTCTTCGAGGTTGGCCCGCCCACGCAGGTACGCATAGGCGTCCGGCAGGGTTCCAACCACGCATAGCACACGGTCCATCGGCACCCACGTCTCGCCGGTCAGACGCCGCAACCGATAGCGATCGCCGACCCGCTCGATGTCGCCCTCCATCGTATGCTCATTCTTAAGAATGAGCACCTTGCCTTTTGGTGGCGAGGGAGCAGGGTCCGTGGCGTACAGCGAGCTTGTGCCCGGCAGCGCCAGGGAGACCAGCAACAGCAGCGAGGAAAGGATGGTTTTCATGGCGCGGCGCATATAAATTGCCCGTCGCCTGGCGTCAAGACCGCTTCTCTATCAACCTCGCAAGCGGCTTAGCGGCGTTTCATGCCGCACATGCGATCGTAGACCGGGCGCAGCCAGGGCGGGAGGCAGTCGCCGAAACTCGAACGGCGCGACTGGCCGATGTGGACCTGATCGTAGGGTTCGAGGACGAGATTGGTTTCCGGATCGTGGTGAACCAGAATGGCGGCGAGATCAACGTGAAACACTTCGGGAACCTTGCCGTCCGCGATGTGAGGACGGATGATCTTGATATCGCGCGGAGCCGCGCCCGGCGTGATTCCGCCGACACGGCGCAGCAGATCGAGTACGGTTTCCGGCCCCTGGTACGGTACGGCCCGCTGCATGCCGGCGACCTGCCCGAACAAATATAAATACTGACTGTTGTACTCGACGACCGCGACGTGGACCTGTTCCGGGGCCACGCCGATGGTCTGCGCCACGGTGCGAACGATTGCCGGCGTGGTTTCACCATCCACACTTGGCCGACCGGCATCGCCCAAATTGATACAGCCATCCGGGCTGATGCGCTGCGGCCCGCTGTAATGCGGCAGTCCGGTGATGTCCACCTGGAGTACGTCGGGGCAGCGCGCATGGTACTCGTTGGCGATCTCCAGAAGATGGGCGGGCGGCGGCGTGTTGGCGAGCATGGCCTGTTGCAGATGCACGCGATTGGTGGCGCAGCCGGACAGCAGACCCAGCATCGACGCCAGGCATCCGGCCCACCAAAATGACCGGCCTCGCCCAAAGTGCATAAGTTGCCCGCACTCGTAACGAAGACAAAGAACACTGTCCGCTATCATCGGCGCGCGGATTTGCCGGTCTTGAGAGCGAAGCACGCCGAAGGTGCAATCGCCTTGATTCCAGGCTGGAAATGAGTATAGTCTTCTTGCCCGCGACGACGGGCGCGTGCGGAGAAGACGGCCTCTCGTTTCGGACCTGTCGCATCTAATCCCGATGTGCCCCATGAGTGATCGTGATTCCAGCGCTTCGTCGCGCCATGTGTCGGTTCTGCCGGCCGAGGTACTGGCATCGCTGGCACCCGCGCCGGGACAAGTGTTTGTCGATGCCACCGTCGGCGCCGGCGGACACTCCCGCTTGCTGGCCGAGCGACTGATGCCGGGCGGCCGGCTCATTGGACTCGACCGCGATGCGGCCATGCTGGAACTGGCTCGGCCTCGCCTGGCGGATTTGCCGGTGACACTGGTGCAGGCTCCGTTCTCCCAACTGCGCAAGGTACTCGACGAGTTGGGGATCGTCACCGTCGATGGCGTACTGGCGGACCTCGGCGTTTGCTCGGATCAACTGGATGCGGCCGAGCGCGGGTTGAGCTTCGCGCAGCCGGGACCATTGGATATGCGATTGGACCCGACGACGGGCGAACCCGCCAGCGCCTTGCTGCGTCGCCTGAGTGAGCGCGATCTCGCCGACGTGATCTGGCGCTATGGCGAGGAGCGCTTCAGCCGGCGCATCGCCCGGCGCATCGTCGAGGTGCGGCGTAGCGATCCGCTGGAGACAACGGAGGAGTTGGCGGCTCTTGTACGCCGCTGTGTGCCGCGACCGCCGCGCTCCAAGAATCGACGACGGCCCCTCATCGATCCGGCGACGCGCGTCTTTCAGGCGTTGCGTATCGCGGTCAACGATGAGCTAGGCGAGTTGGAGAGCTTGCTGCAAGCCTTGCCGGTCTGCGTGCGGCCGGGTGGAGTGGCCGTCCTGATTAGCTTTCATTCGTTGGAGGATCGCCTGGTCAAGCAGGCATTCCGCGAGCGCTCGATTTGGGATGCGCTGACGCGCAAGCCGGTGCAAGCCGGCGAGGATGAAGTGAGAAACAATCCGCGTGCCCGCAGCGCCAAACTGCGTGCGGCACGCCGGAAGGAGACGACCGACGCAAGCGATAACTGAACTCGGTTGTGTCCGCAAAGCGATGACCCAGGGAAGGAGGCGAGCGGTATCCCGCCGATACGGGCCGCTCGTTTTGACAAGAGGAGCAAGGATGCTAACGCGCAAGATCCAGTATGTATGGATGGCCGCAGGCGGGCTGATCTGCCTGTTCGGCCTGATTCTCGCCTGCAAGCTCCGCGATGGCAACAAGGCCATCGCCCAGATGGAGAAACCGCCCGTTCTGCTACTCGGTGCGGTCGAAGACAAGCCCGCGCCGCCATCGGCGAGCCAGAAAGACAAACCGGCGAGCGGCAACTTCATGCCGTTCATGTTGAAATCGCAGCCGGCGAAAAACGACAAGAGCAAGCCGGAAACGGCGAAACCGAAGAACACTTCCGGGGCCGTGCTTGAAATGCCGTTGCCCACACCGCCTCCTCCACTCGCTCCGCCGGCCGCGAAGCCGCCGCAGAGCAAGCCCATAAGCTCTCCGCCGTCGCTACCGCCTGGAGGCTCTCTGTTGCCGGCGTCGTTTGACGCCAACGCGCCGACGCCGAAAACCGAGAAAAAGGAAGAGGGGAAAGGGCTACGTATTCCCAATGATCCACTGGTCAAACCCTCGATAAAAGCAGATAAACCGGATAAGGCGACACCGCCGTTAGGGCCGATCTACCCTCCGCCTTATTCGAGTAACCAGGGTAAAAATGTAGACAAAAAGCCGTCATCGCCGTTGTCGTCTCCTCCGCCCGCGCCGCCTTTGACGAAGGAAACATCCTCCGGCTTGCCTTCGTGGAACAATCCCGAGGCCAAAGTGGCTCCGACCTCGTATGCTCCCGTGACGGCTGCGGCGCCGAGTACGGGACACGGCAGCGATCACGAAGGCAAACCGCAGCCGGGCGAGCCGCCCCTGGCGCCGGCACCCGGACCCGTGCAGATGTATCATGTGCGTGGTTCGGAGACGTTGCAGGACATCGCGCGCCGCACACTCGGCAATTCCGAGCGTTGGTCCGATCTGCACAAGCTCAATCCCACGCTGAAACCGGATACGCCGCTCAGCGCCGGCACCACGGTTCGCCTGCCCGGTGATGCCTGCGTGCAGGCCGACGAGGCCGAACCAGTCAAGGCGTTGCCGGCCCTGCGGCCCAAACCGGCACCACCCAAGGCCAAAGCGCTGCCGCTGACCGGAACTTTTCAGTGCAGTCTCGACGAGAAGAATCAACTCACTCTGCCGCGCGCCATCCGCGACCAGTTCGGCGGCAGCGAGACAGTTCTGGTTTCGCCGGGACCGGATAAATGTCTGTGGCTGACCAATCAGCCGCACCTGGAGCGCCTGGGCGAACGTCTGGAGCAGTCGCAAGCGAACGAGGCGGATGTGCGCGTCTTCAAGCGTCTGTATTTCGCGCAGACGGAAAAACTGCCCGTGAATACGGACGGCCGGGTCGGTATCCCGGATCGACTGGCTTCATTCGCCGGACTGCATCAGGAATTGGTGCTGGTCGGCATCGACGATCACTTCGAGGTGTGGGACGCGGCACGCTGGCGTCAGTACACGCAACAGAAGGGTGCCGCCGGTCGCTCGACGGCGTCGGCCGAACAGGATTAAGATTGCGGCCGCGATGAATCACGCCGCTTGCGGCTTCGCACTAAGCCACAAGCGGCGTAATGCTGCGCCCGGATGAACGATTGTCAAAACTCAATCGGACGAGAGGAGGACGCGGATGACACGCGAACACAAGATCGGGATCGCGGTGACATGCACATTTCTGTGCCTGACCGGAGCCGTGATCGGACTGAAAATGCAGGACCCCCCCGCCACGCCAACGAATCCGCCGGAGGCGGAGACAGCGAACGCTGCACCGACGAAGTCCGCACCACAAGCGAGCCTTCTCAGTCCAGCGAGCGCACTGAGTCAAGTATCCCCTGGAGAGAGTGCCCCCAGCGTGTCGAAACCTCGCGATGGCAAGGAGCCGAAGGAGACTCGTCTATCTCCGCCGCCCGCGCCTCCCGTGAAGCCTTCTTCATTCCAAGAGTTTGAACCGTACAAACCATCGAAACAGTCGCCGCCTAGCTTACCCCCTGGGGAAGCCGAGAGCAGCAAGTCCTCGCCTCCTTTGGGGGGGGGCAAAATCGTGCGAACGTCAACCGCACCAGAGAAAACGGAGATGCCTGACAAAAAAGACAATAAGGGTCCTAATAAGGAAAAATTGCAGAATGCGAAAGTCGCGCCGGCGACCAACAAGGGACCGAGTGGGGCCGACAGTCTCAAAGGCTCGACCGCAACCACGAATTCGGCGGTGAAGTCGCAACAAGAACCCTCCATTCTCATGATGGGGGGATTCGAGGGACCCAGTGGTTCTTCGCCTCCGCCTGTCCTGAAGGAGAAACAGGGCAAGCCGGAGCCGAAACTGTCGCCGCCAAGCCCAAGTCCAAGTCCCGCCGTGAAGCCGGTTTCGCCTCCGGTCGGTGTCCCTGAATTGTCGCCGCCAGCCGGTAAACCGTTGCCTCCGAAACCATCTTCGGTTCCTTCCGCACCTGCACCCACGCCTAGCATCGGGGGCACAGGCATGCCGTTCGAGTCGTTGCCTTCCGGCCCGACTCCAAAGCCCACGACGGCTCCGCCAACTCCGCCCGTCGCACCACCGTCTCCCCCCGCGCCGCTCGGCGGAATATCGCCGCTGTCACCGCCCAGCCCTTCGCCGCTCACCCCTCCGGGGGCGGGAACAATGTCTCCCGCGCCTAAGTTGGGAGGTGGCGTGTCGGATCCGAAGAAAGTGGAAGGAGCCAAGCCGAGTCCCGCGCCGATGTTGTTCGAGTCGAAGGATCCGAAACCGGAAGCCCCAACCGCCGGTGGTACCAAGCCGCCGAGCAATAGTCCGTCTTTCGCGCCGCTCTCGCCGCCGTCCGCGACGAACAAGCCGGCCGACAATACCTCTTCTCCGCTCACGCCGGCACCGATTCCCGCTCCGGTTCCGGCAACGGGGGCACCCACACCAGCGGCACCCGTGCCAGCCGCACCCGCTTCACGGGTCAAGCCTCCCGCTGAGGGAACCTATTTCATCCCCGAGGAAGGCAAATCCACCGGAGCCGTGCCCGCGCCTCTCGCGCCTCCCCCGTTGCCGAACATGAAGCCGCCCGTGTCCGCGATGGATGCGGGACGTGTCAAACCCATCGCGGCTAGCAACCCTTCCGCGCCAGCACGGCCGACGCCTCGCGCCGAGCCGAAGGTCGTCGTCTATGACGAGCAAGAGTATACGTGTCAGCCCAACGATAGCTTCGAGCAAATTAGCGTGAAGTATTATATGAGCGACAAATTCGCCGAAGCTTTGCGGCGTCATAATCGCCAGCATGCTCGCGCCAGCGATCGCATGGCCCACGATGGGACGATCGCGGTCGGGGAGAAAATCTACATCCCCCAGGCGTATATCCTGGAGGAACGCTACGGCGACGCCATCGTCAAGCCAACGGGGGCACCCTCGCAGACAGTGCCAGCGTCATTCACTCCTCCTGCCAGTGGTTCGTCACTCCCCGCGCCGACGCCAAGTAGTTCCGGGGCACCGCCGCGCTCCTAAGAGGCGCTAATGGCAGGCGGTAGGTGCCGCGAGCCGAGCGGCACTCGTAGTCCGGCTCGGCTCGCCGGACCTACCGCCGGTAGGTGCCGCGAGCCGAGCGGCACTCGTAGTCCGGCTCGGCTCGCCGGACCTACCGCTGGTAGGTGCCGCGAGCCGAGCGGCACTCGTAGTCCGGCTCGGCTCGCCGGACCTACCGCCGGTAGGTGCCGCGAGCCGAGCGGCACAGTTTGAGTAGGTGCCGCGAGCCGAGCGGCACTTCTTCGCGTCCGGCTCGGCTCGCCGGACCTACCGCATGACGTTCGAGCCTGTAACGATGCGTCATTCTGAGAGCGAAACGAGGCCGGCCCTCTGTGAGGGTCGGTCTCGTTTCGTATTGGTATGAGTTGCCACGTTGATGGGTTGGTGATGACATTCGCCAACCGAATTAATTCTGTCAGCGTTGATGTGCGTTGTAGGGTGAGCCTCGGCCACCCTACAAGAAGGCTGTCTCAAATCATCATTGCATACCAGTCGTTTCGCTGAAAATTGCTCTTCCCAAACGGAGACGGAGACGCTATACGCCCTCCTCGTTAGTTGAAAACAGCCGCGGGGCCAACGAGGAACAACGCAACGGGTGATTTATGTTGCGTTGGCGAAAGGCGTCCGCATGAAGGAAAGCAAGGACGAATCAAAGAAGCAACAGCCGAGTTCTGCTGTGTGCTGGGATTTGCGGGAATACCAGCACTATCCGGCCTCCGGGTAGAGGCAACCATCTCGCTGGATCAAGTGGTTACTGGGTCGGCCACTCCAGCGAGCGCTTCGCAGTGGAACTCATGTCGGACCGGGAGCCGGGCCTCGCGCTCGGCTCCCGGGGATACACTCGGTCGGTGCGGGACAGGAGCAGACGCGGTTGAGTTTCCCTCGGGAAGCACAACCAAACGCACTCTCTTCCCGCGCCGGCCGACTTCCAGGAATTATCTCCATCCCCGCAATTAATCCAGCAACTCCACCAACTCGCGCAAACCTTTTTTGCCGATACGGCCGGCGATGTCCTTGATGGTGCGAATATCTTTCCAGGGCACCGCGTCATGGGAGGAGGCCGTAGCGGCAACGGCGGTTGCCGGTTCATCCTTGCGCGGCCGGCCGCGCTTTTTTCGTTTGCTCTTGAGGCCGGCTTCCTTGCGGATGTTGCTCTTGTAGGAGGACACCATATTAGAGGGTATGTCCTGACCGAAGTTGTCCTTGACGAATTGTTGAATATCCAGTGGCGGAGCTTCATAACCCAGACTATCCATGGCAAGGCGGACGGCTGCCATTTTGTTCGTCTTGGGGTCGCTCCCTTGTTCTCCGCTCGGTCTACCGCGTGGCATGTTCGGCATCTCCCCTTTTCAAGTAACCTGGTCAATGTCTACCGCTGTTGGGCTGCCCCTCTGTGTCCCGTGGCCCCTTCCATCCTCGCGCGGGCATACCAATCCACACCATCCTGGCCGACCAACTAACGATTATCATACAACGGGGCTTGTCCAATGCAATCAGTTAATAGATAAACTGTGCCAATTGGATAAAAGAATAAGCCCACTTTTACGCATGACAGGAACCGAGCGTGAGGTTGTGATCTCGGCAGTCGTCTTTGTTGCCGCGATTACATGCTCATCAGGCGATGAATCCGTATTGCTCCACCAATCCCGCACACGGTGGCCGGGTTGAAAAAGACCTTATACGCTATAAGACCGAGGGTTTCATCACACAATACCTCGAATTGCGAAGCAGGGTAAAGCCAATGTCACGTCCTCTCGAAGGCCGCACCATCGCTCTGGCGGAAGCACGCCAACTTGAAGAACTGGCACAAATGCTCGACAGCGAAGGCGCGATCACGCTACGCTGCCCCATGGTGAGCATTCTCGACACGCCAGACCCCACTCCTGTATCCGCCTGGCTGCACGATCTGCGCGCGGATCGTTTCGGCTATGTCGTCCTGATGACCGGCGAGGCGCTGCGCCGTCTGCTCAACTTCGCGGAACGCGAGGGATGGCGCGATGCCTGCATCACCGCCCTGGGGAAAACGAAAATTATCACACGCGGTCCCAAACCGGGCCAGGTGCTAAAAGAAATTGGTCTGACACCAACGCGAATTGCTCAGACACCCACGACCGAGGGCGTCATCGCCACGCTGCGAAATGAATCGCTCCAGGGCCAGACCGTGGGCGTCACGCTTTACGGCGAGCCGAACCCGCCGCTGGAACAGTTCCTCATCTCGGCCGGGGCGCAAGTGCGTACCGTCCTCCCTTACGTTTATGCTCCGGCGGCGGAGGATGAGCGGGTCGCGGACCTGATTGCCCGGCTCGATCGCGGCGAGGTGGATGTCCTGCTGTTCACCAGTTCGGCGCAGGTCGATCGTTTGTATGAAGTCGCGGAGGGACGCGGTCTCCATGACGCCTTGCGGCGAGGGTTGGCACGCACACGTATCGCCGCGATCGGCCCGGTACTCGCCGATCATCTGCGCCAATGTGGTGCCACAGTGCATATCTGTCCTGAGCAAGGCTTCGTCATGAAGAACCTCGTGCAGCACATCAAGCGCGCTCTCGAAAGCTGATGGTGCTATCCTGGCAGAGCGAGACTCGTCTTTCTCTCCCTTCGCTCTGCTGGTACAGTTCGCCTCGCCCACGGAACGCCCTCGTCGGTCCCAGCAGCGAGGTTGCGGATGTCTCAGCTTGCCCCCTCTCCGCCCAGCGCGGCACCCACGCGGACGATGATCCGCACACCTTCCAAAGTGTACGGCCCCTCGTCGCGGCGACTCGGCGTGTTGTTCCTGTTATTGCTTCTGTGTGGTGTGCTGTTCTTCCACGGTCTGAATGCGGGCGAGTTGTATCAGACGGAGAGTTTGCGAGCGATTCTCGCGGCGGAGTTTCTCCGTAGCGGCAACTGGATTGTGCCCCACCTGTATGGCCAGCCGTTGTTGACGAAGCCGCCGGGCATGTATGCCGCCATTGCCCTGGTGAGTTGGCCCGCGGGCGGTGTGAGTGCCGCGACCGCTCGCTTGCCCTCGGCGCTGGCGGCAACGGGGACCGTGTTTCTCTTTTATGCCGTGTTCGCGCGACGCCTGGGCGGGCGAGCCGGCCTGGTCGTCGCCGCCGTGCTGCCCGCCTCGGTTCTGTGGCTCAATCGCGTTCCTTCCGCCGAAATCGATCTCGTGCAACTTGCCTGGGTGGCGGCGGCGCTGCTGTGCTTTCTCCGCGCCCTGGAAGTTACGGAGACACGGGCAAGCGGCGGGTTGTGGCAAGAATGGCTGTGGTGGCAATTCGCCCTGCTTTGCGTGGCGGGTGGCACCCTAACCAAATGGACCGCGCCGGCATTCTTTTATCTCACCGTTGTGCCGCTTCTTTGTTGGCGTCGCCGATTGCGCATCCTCGGGCGTCCCGCGCATCTTTTCAGTGTGATGCTGGCGGCCGCACCCTGTATCGCCTGGGCTGCGGTCGTCGTGAGTTCGACCGGTTGGGAAACCTTTCTCGACGCCGTGCGGCGCGAGGCGCTGCCGCGCCTGTCGCCGGCGCATCATGGGCGCCCCTATCCCTGGCACGAATTGCTCACCTTCCCGCTCGTTTTTTTGGCCGCGAACTTACCGTGGTCGGTCCTCGCGCTGGCAACGCTGTGGCCAGGATTCGCTCGGCTATGGGACGAACGCGGGCACCGTCTGCTTCAATTACTGCATTGCTGGACCTGGCCCAATCTCCTGTTCTGGACGGTTGTGCCGGGGCATCATTTGCGGCACGCGCTGCCCCTCCAGCCGGGCCTTGCCGGACTGGCGGCGATGGTATGGATCGCCTGGCTGGACGGGCGTCTGCGCTGGCCGCTGCCGAAGTTGCGACCGGGGCGTGTTTTTCTCACGCTGGTACTGCTCTGGATGGTGGCCAAGCTCGTTTTCGTGCATGCGATCGTGCCGAGCCGCAATCCGATGCGCGAGCCGCGCTTCAAGGGTGAACAGATCGCCGCGCTGGTGCCGCCCGGTCAGGTGTTGTATTTGTTCCGCCTGAAAGATGAGGGCATTCTGTTCTATTACGGTCGGCCAGCGCGGCGCTTGAGGGATCCATCCTCCTTGCCGACGACGGGCGGAACGATGTATTGCCTCCTCGTTGAGTCCGAATGGCGACAGTGGTCGCGCTCTCGATACATCGAGCCTCTCCTTCATTTACGCGATGAACAGGGCGCTCCCATCGTGCTAGTCATCAGGCGAACGGCCGAAGCATTCGTGGAGGAATCCCATGCACGCTATTGAATACATCGTGAACAAACCCATTACCGTTGACGAGTTCATTGAATTGCTCCATAACTCTTCGCTCGGACAACGTCGGCCGGTGAATGACCGAAGCTGCATTCAGGGCATGCTGGAGAACGCGAATCTGTTGGTGACAGCACGTCATGAAGGGAAATTGGTCGGCGTGGCGCGCTCGGTGACCGATTTTCACTACTGCTGTTATCTCTCGGATCTGGCGGTGGGCAGCGCGTTCCAACGTCGGGGTATTGGCAAACAATTGATTCGCCTGACACGGGCCGAGTTGGGCGAGCGCTGTACGTTGATTCTATTGGCCGCACCGGCGGCGGTGGATTATTATCCGCATCTTAATTTTGAACATCATCCGCAAGCATGGATTCTGAAACCCGGCGCGGCGATCACCTGATGAATGGACGGCACGAGCGCCGCGCACCATCACTCGGTTGAACGCGAGTAACGGCGGTCCAGATGCTCGCCGATCGCCTGTCCGAGAGCGCGACGCGAGGCACGACTAATAAACGTGTGGTTGGCGTCGTCGAGAAAATACATACTCATTTTCCCGGCGGCGCGCAACTCCTTCACTTCGCGCCCGGCATAGAAATGAAGGAGGTCGTATCCGGGGTCCGAGCGTGCGAAAAAGCAAGCGAGGTGGCGGCCGGCCTTCACGATACGCTTGAGATCGCCTGGTAAGTCTTTCTCAAGGGGATGAGACGGGGAGCCATTCACGGTTGCTTCGCCACAGAGGGGCGATGCCTTGCGCACGGGCGGCTTACGTAGTTCCCAACGGTCAACGAGCATTTTCACCGCCCCGCTGATGCCAAGCGTGCTTCTGCCGGATAGCAGTTTCAACCATTTCCAGGGTTGCCAGACGGCCGCGACACGGTCTTGAAACGACTGAATCCGCAGCGCGGGGGCATCCTTCCATGTCGTTGACATGTCTTCGCTCCAGTGAAACGTCATGGGATTGATCAGCACGCTTTCGACCAGAACGGGTGTGGACAACTGCGCCGCCGCTTGAAAAGCCGCGTAAGCTCCCGAGCAAAGCCCCATCAGCACAACACGCTGGATGCCGAATTGGGTTCGCAGATGTTCGAGAGTTCGATCGATGTCTCGAAACGCCGTCGCGGGGTAAGGGTCGTTCTCGCGTTCGATATACGGAGTAACGCTATCTCCCAAACCGCATAAATCCATACGTAAACAGCGGAAGCCGCGCGTGGCGAATTGCCGGGCGAGGGAGACGTATAGGCGATGGGGGCCGACGCGGTAGGAAGAGCCGGTATTCAGCATCACGATGAACGGCAAATGATCGAGCGCGACATCCGGGAGTTCACTGACGATGCCGAATAGATTCGGCTGCTGACTGATGGGCAGCACACGCTCGCGAATCCGTTGTTGGGACAGGAAGGTGTATCCGACGGTGGGAGTGTGAGGGATCAGGGCGGGGCGAATGGCCGGCGTAAGCCGGCTGGTAGGGGCAAAACCATCTGACTGACACCGGCCGTTCGCTTCAATCTCCTCGATTACAGGTGCCGCCAGGAACCAGTCCACGGCGTGGGCAATCACTTCCCAAGGCACCTTGCTATCGAGCGGATCGGTCATCATGTCCGCATAGCCCGACTGCGCGGTCTGCCGTGTTTCTATCCCAAGCGCCTTGAAATGCTGGACAAGATTGGTGTCGGTCGGGATATCGTCCCGCGTGATAATCAAGGCGCGGCGACATCGGGTACGAGATTGCAACAGATCCAAACAGCTTAATTCCTGAACGGTTTTCTCGCTCAACACGAAGCCGGCCGCTTCGATGTCCTGCGACTTCTCGGCTGAGGGCAGGGAGTTGCCGGCCACCGTCAGGCTCAAAGCCTTCATCTCGCGCACGTAGGAACGGCCCTTGACCACGGGCGCCCACAAGAGCAGGCTGTCTACATCGCAATCAGCGGCCGCCTGGGCGGCGAACGTAGCGCCCAGTCGCAAGCCGATCATACTGATGCGCGGGCAGCCGAACTGCTCGGTCAGCCACAAGCGCGCATCGCGGATATTCGTCAGCCAAGTGGTGACACGATCGGGATCTTCGTCCGAGCCGCTGGAATCTCCTGTCCCGTAATAGTCAAAGCGCACGACCGAAAAATTCGCTTTCGCCAGGGCGTCGGCGAGATGACGCAAGCTGCGGTGGGCGTGAATTTGCTCGTGATCAATCGGTGGGCAAATAATCACACCATGGCCGGAAGGAAGCGCGTGTTCAGGGACGTGCAGCCAGGCAAAGCAGTCCTGGCCCTGGCTCTCAAAATAAAACGGCGTTCGCCGCACGCCTTGCGGAAGATGGAGGGGGGGGCTGGCAAATGGCCGAACAGAGAGCGTGGTGGCGTTTGGCATTTTCTTGTCCTAGACAGACTGTTCTCTCAGGCGGATTTCCAGAGGGTTTTTCAGGTTTAAGGCTTCCAGAGTTGCCCGAAACTTCCCAGCGCCCTCCCCGCGGGGCGTAAACCGTACCATCTTGCTCCGCAATGGAGTGAGATGGAAATAGTTGTCGTTTGGTACAAACCCCTTCACGTCGAAGGACACACTCTGTAGGAAATGGTCGCAGCGGAGGATGACGTGATAACAGCCCTCGCCAATTGGCGTTGCTTCCGCATCAAGTTGCACCGCCGGCAGGAACGCGGGTTTACGCGGCTGCACGAAATAAAAGGCTTCGCTCAATACCTGATGTTGGTCGTCGAATAGGGTGGCGATGACTATCTCGTGTTGCGGCGGACCGAACCGATAAGAGCAGGTGACATCGTAAAATCCGTCGAGCAGTGCGTCCGAGGTGAAGGTCTGTCGCGATTGAGGGGGCAATTGGCAAGGGATTTCCTGACGGGCAATGACAATGTGTTCATCCTTCAATAAGAGCAATTCGACAAAGCCGTTCAACGGTGTCGCGGATTCGTTGGTGACGTGCAGGTGAAGTCCATCCAAACCCTCATCGGTCATCGTGATTTGTCGAGTACGCCAACCGCGACGCAGATAATAATAGGCGGCCTTGGGTATGCCAAGGCTATCGATAATGCCCCAGCCGGCAGCGGGCCAAAGATCCTTGAAAAACCACACCAATCCTCCCGCATTCCTGGTGTGGCCGCTTCGCCATTCGGCAAATACTTGCGCCATTATTTCGCCGGTGACAACCTGGCTCAGCTGCAAATAACGAGACATATCGAAGTAACGGAGCTTGATCGGATCCACGGCGAAGAAGTGTTGCAAATAGAAATCGCGCACGTCCTCGAAGTCCCAACCGGCACCGGTGTCGCGCGGCACGCGCTGCTTCCAGCGCGGATGATGCACGACCGGAGCGCCGCCCGCCATGACCGCGTTCATGGCCTCCGATCCGGGGATGTTGGCGAACGCCAAGCATTCGGCCGCGAATTTCACGTCTGCCTGGCGAAGTTCCTGAGGGGAGCGCAAGTAAGCGCCGACGCCGTAATAATGCGCGATACCATCGCGCACATGAAACGGCAGCGATCCGCCGCTTGGACTTGATGGCACATACGCAACGCCCGGACTGTATTCGGCACATAGCGCGGGCAGGTGGGTGGCGAACCAGCGATTGCGCCAGAATTCGCGTGGCGCTCCGCGCATCGCCGCTTGTTGTTCGACCTCGCTGTTGCCGCACCATACCGCGAGACAGGGATGCGCGGACAGGCGCGCGAGTTGGTATTTCGCCTCGGCGTCGATGTTCGCGGCGAAATCGGCATCCTCGACAGGATAATCCATGTTGGCGAACATGAAATCTTGCCATACCAGGATGCCAAGTTCATCACACATACGATAAAAAAGATCGCTTTCATATATCATGGTGCCGCTGACCCGCAGCATGTTCGCGCCCGCTTCCCTGGCGAGGCGTAGGTCGCGGGCAACCGATTCCGCCGTGCCGCCCGGCGTCATGATGTCGCTGACGGTCCAGCAGGCACCCCGGCAGTATACCGGCACGCCATTGATGCGGAGCGAAAACCCATCGTCCTGCGACACGTCAAGCTGACGAAAGCCGATCTTTCCACACGGAACGGTGTATCGCTGCGTGCCAGCATGCAGATGCAAGGAGCATTCGCTGAGGGATTGCTCGCCGTGGGTATGCGGCCACCATAACGGCGGATCGGGCAGACGCAATTCGCCGTGGAGCAGCCAACCGTCGGCATCCTCCTTAACGTCGAGCGTCAACTCGCGTTCGTCCACTTGCAAAATAGCTCTCGTGATTGACGGCGTGGAATGGATGCGGCTATACAGTGTGACGATGCCGTCTTCATTTTCGATCCTGCTCGTCAAGCGGAGGTCCGACAGCGCAAACGGCTGGGTATCGAGGCGGACGGTGCGCCAGGGACCTACCACGGGCACGGGCGGCGACCAGCCGGGAAGTCGTCCCAGTAGGCTGGAGCGAAACCAGCGTAACTGCTGGTGATTTACCAGATTGGTCTTCCAGCGCGGTCGCGGGCGCTTCCGCTTCAACTCCTCGGCGAGTGAACGGAAGGCGAGGACCAGTTCATTCCGCAGTCGCAGGTAAGGGGCGATGTTGACCCGGTAAGCACGGAACATGTTGTCGGCAATCAGGAGGCGTCGGCCATTCAGCCAGACTTCGGCGAGCGTCGCCAAACCATCAAGGCAGAGATGACAGGGTTGGTCGGCGGAAAGATCAGCTGCATCAAAAGTCGTGCGATACCACCAGTCCTCCGCGTCCAAATTTCTCGGTGTATCGAAGTCCCATTGGCCGTTGGCTTGCAGCGCCGCGGCCACGGTGCCCGGCACGGTAGCAGGCAACCAACTTGCGGAGGAAGTAGGTAATTCGTCGGGATGCGTGATGGTTCCGGGCGGTTGCGCGCACAACGACCACGATGCGAAGAGAATGTCAGGAGCCAGCGCCGGGATGCCGGCCGCCTCGAACACTGCCTGAGTCATTGGCCGCGCGTCCCCTGGGGATCAAAGAAACATCTCTTTCACGCTCTCGATCGCGCCCCGCCATTCGTTCGCCAAGCCATCGAATGGAGAGAGGTCCAAGGACTTCTTGCGTGTGATCGCTCGCGCCAGGTGAAATTGCAGCGTTTTGGCACCCGTCGCTAAATGGTTGAACGACGCGATCGGTCCTGAAAGCGATTTGCCAAGCCGTCCCTGGAGCCATTGCAGATAGGTGGCCGCCAACTCGTAGCTCGCGCCGAACTGGCGCAGCGTGGAGAACGAATATAGATGAAACGTCGCCAAGCTTTCATCGGCCAACCATCGGAGATCAGCCTCGAACCGCGCCTTGAATTGGTCAAAGGGATTCGCTTCCGGCACTAACCGCAACTGGCGTCGCAACAATCGCACGGATGTTAGCATCAACTCGTCGTCAGCCAGGGCCGATAGGGAACGACGTTTGACAAACTCCACATAGGGCGGAAGGACGGCTGAATCCTTCGCCGCATGCAGGCGGAACACATTGGCGAAATCCGCACCTTCCAGGTGGTAATAACCTTGGTTGTGGAAGTAGCCCAGCCGCTGGGCCGCCACGTCAATGGCGACGACTGCCACGGTGGACTTCACATGCTCGCGCTGGTAGGCCGTGCCCGCGGTGTCCGGCAGAAAGTAGGAATCCAACTCCACAAGTACCGGCCGACCGCACGCAACCTGTTCTTCCACATGAAGCACAAGCGGCCGCCAGATGGCCAATTCTTGCACATCCAGCCCGAACAGCTGATATAAGTCCCCGGACGGGAACTTGAAGAACGTCCACTGATCGCCTTCAAAGTCGATCACTAGAGTGAACGGCAGGGCGGCTATGGGTTCAAAACCCCACGCATGCAGCAGCTCAATCCACACATCGACATAGCAATTCGTCTCGGCCCAGGCGCGTTCCTCATTATGGATGCGGTGTCGCTGATAGCTGTTGGGGTCCAGTGAGAGAATCTGTCTCATCATAATTCGAGTACCCGTCTCACCTCTGCCGGCCAGCGGGCGGGGTTAAATCCATGCGTGCGGAACAGCGCCAGGGCGATCCGCTCCAAGCCGAAACCGACGCACGCGCTATGCGCGGGCTGGCCATCGGCGGTATGGATTCCAAAGGCATGGCCGAAGTGGTCCAGATGATAATTACAGGAAGCAATGGCCGTTGGTCTTTCGCTTGTAGCGATGGGAATAATCAACTCGTATTTGAGATCCTGTTCTTTCTGGGCGGCCGCCATCATGCGGCCGCCGCGACCGAAGAACGGATCATTGGCCACCACCGATCGCACATCCAATCCGACCGCGTGAAGCATCTTCTCGGCCCGTTCGAGCCAGTAATTCCGATGGGTTATCGCTTGCTCCGCCGTGCCCAGACGCACGTATTCACGCTGCCGGAAGATTTGCATTCGCGCGGGATCAACCGATGGCTCATGGCGGAAAACGAAACAGCGCAAATCGACGATGCGCCCCTTCGCTGGCAAGGTTCCCTTGGCGGTCGGATACAAGGGATAGCAAGCGGCGGGAGGCAACATGACATCCGTTGGGATCAGATCGGATGTCCAATCTTCACCCTTGTCCTTTTTCCGCAACATCGCCAGATGCCCGCGCTCGTCTCCCGTGAAGCTATGAATGGAACCCATCAGGTTGGGAAAGTTTTGAATGTGATCCGTGCCCAGGTAATGCTGACGGCTGAGAAGCGGCGGGAAGCGCATCACCTCGGGCATGAGGGACGCTCCCATGTAGGTTATATAGCGCTCGAAATGCTCAATGACCCCTTCAAACACGCCGCTAAGGCCGTAGACGCCAGGTACGTCCAAGGGGATCAACAGGCCAGCGTCTACCAACTCGTGCTGGTAGGATCGATACGCGGCGGTAAGCGGATCGTCCGAGATGCACATCTCTTTTCACCCTTCTCTGTGGGCCATCAACATGGTCGCGTTCAGTTTCAGGATGCGATCGTTATTGACCATCAGCGCCGCGCCGTAGGCGTCGCGCAGGTGCCGCGCCACACTGTATTTTGAGTCGTTGCGATAGCCGGCGATGCCACAGATCAGCATCGCCCGGCCGACGATGTCCACGACGCGCTGCGAACTGGAGATTTTGAGATTGTTGGTGCGGACGGCAAATCCAAAATGGTTGGATGCGTCCGGCCGTGCCTGTGTCAACAACTCGTGATACTCGCGGGTGTGGGTTGCGATGTTATGGCGCATCTCCTGCAACACGCCGTCCACCTCGGCCAACCGCAGGGCAGACAAGGGCGTTTCCCCTGGTGTCTTGCGTGCCTCGGCTCGCACGAAGGCGCGCGCCCGATTGACCGCATCCGACGCGATGCCCGACCACAACGACCCCCACACGATATGGGAATATGGATGCATGGTCCGCGACAGAATCTCGGCGAATGAGGCGGGTAGAATCTGTTCCGCATTTCCTCGGGCGGTGAGTGTGAAACCGGAACTGCACGTCCCACGAAAACCGAGGGTGTCCCATCCCGAGAGAGGTTCCGCCGTGTAGTCGCCGCGCCGCACCAGCACTTGCACTTGATCGCCGGCCGGTGCATCCGGAGATTTTCGGCAGGTCACCAGAATGTCGTCCGCCGCCTCACCATAGGAGATTACGGGTGCCTTCTTGGTTAGCCGGAAGGAACCGCCGGTGACTTCGACCGCGCACAGGCTGCTGCGGAGATCGCCGCCGACGCCTATCTCCGTCGTCGCGGAGGCCATCAGAAGTTGCGCTTCCACCAGTTGTCGCAGGTAGTCTCGAAAGTAAGCGGATTGCTGGGCATGATGCACGACGCAAGCTACCTGAATCATGTGCATCGCGTAAATCATTGCCGACGAGCCGCAATACTGGCCCAGCACCTCACAGAGGCGAGCGACCTGCACCACATCCAATTCCATGCCGCCGTATTCTCGGGGAACGTAGGCGCTCAGGAGCCGAGCTTGACGCAGCGCGTCGAGAGACTCGTGGGGAAACCTCGCCTCGCGGTCAACCTCGGCGGCGTAGACGCTCAAGACTTCCTTGCCCAGCGTATGGACCTTCTGAAGCAAGCGCTCAAAAGCCTGGTTGACCGCGTCAGTGGTGGAGATGTCGGGCATGGGTTTATCTGTGGAATGAAGATTGGGGGATCATCTCACCAGTTCGGCGACCGCTTCGGCGATGGACTCAAGGCTGGCAAAAGTTTTCCGACTCAGCATCGAATCGGGAAACTCAAGGTCAAAATGATTTTCCAGCGCCAGCATGACATTTACCGTCGCCAGGGAGGTCAGGCCCGCAGCATACAGATCGCTGTCTTCCTTGAGGATGTTGGCGTCCACCGAAAGACGCCCATGTTGAGCCAGGATCTCACGAATCGCGGCCACATCACTTATCGATTCCCGCACAGCCGATTCACGTTTCATAAAGCCCCTCTGCTCTGATGTCCCTCCAAGGCGATCGTTTCAACCTTAGCTCGTTTTTTTCAAGCGGGCAAAGATGACCTTGCTTGCCAGCCCGCAGCGCCAGCAAGGGAAGGAGTTACCCTTGCTGGCGCTGCGGGCTGGCAAGCAAGGGTTTTGTCCAAAAGCCCTTATGAATCCGTCGTGTGGCGATGACAGAGTTCACCGCTGCGGTTGGGGACCGCGCGAAGAAGGTGATGGCGGCAGGGGGCGGGCATCCCAGATGCGAATTTCGCCTGAACCGGTCACGTCTGGGCCATTGTAAAGCGAGTGTGCCGAAACAAGACGGCCGCCGTCCGTACTGAACGCGACTCCAAAAGCATAGCCGCGCGGACCGCGGAGAGTGAGTACTTCCTGCCGCGTCTGGATGTCCCACAGTTTCACCGTCCCATCCCACCCCGCGCTTGCTAGCCGTTCACCATCGGGACTGAAGGACACGCCGCCGACCGTGGTGAAGTGGCCGCGCAGATCGAACAGATGTTTGCCGTTCGCCGTATCCCACAGATGGACCACGGCGAGACTCTGGGGATTGAAACCTGGACCAATCGAGCTAATCGTGGCGAGTAGTGTGCCGTCCGGACTCAATGCTAGATTTCTGTCCCCGCCGCCGTAGACACCGTGTGGGATGGTGCAGCCGGGCTGTCGGGTGAGGAGGTTGAATAACTTGATGTCCTGAAGGAAGCCGACCGCCAGATGTTTGCCGTCTCGACTGAACGCCAAACTTTGGCCGAATCGCTTGGCCTTGACCTTCTCTTCCCAACGGAACACGACGTTGCCGCTGTCCGCGTTCCAAAGTTGGACCGTCCCATCGTTGCCGGTGGTGGCGACTTGCTTGCCGTCGGGACTGAAGGCGACATCATTGGCGCCGCCGATGCCAAGACGAGGGGCTACATTGTGGCCCTTGAAGGTGAGTAGTTCCTTGCCGGTCGCGGTGTCCCACAGCATCACGCCCTGCCTACTGGCGGACGCCAGGCGCTTGCCGTCGGGACTGAACACAAGCCCCTTGATCCCATCCTTATGTCCGGCTAACGCGCGGAGCAGTTCGCCGGTCGCCGTCTTCCACAGTTTGATTTGTCCGGTGATGATTCCGGTGGGGGCGTGGCCGGCCGTGGCGATGACCTCGCCATCGGGACTGACGGCCACATGATCGAATACGTTGTTCCCATCGCGGAGGGCGCGTGGCCGTTGGGCCGCCTTGAGATCCCAGAGGCGAACCGTGTGGTCGGCCGCGCCGGAGGCCAGGTATTGACCATCCGGGCTGAAGGCGACGGCGAGAACCTGACTGGTGTGGCCGCGAAGATCGAGTATCTGCGCCTTGGTCGGCAGATCCCAAACCTGGACGTGGTAGAAACCGGCAAGGGCCAGCCGTTTGCTATCGGGGCTAAAATTCAATAGCTGTTGGTAGGCCGCGTGGCCGCCCCCATCGACCCAGCCGGTAACGGCGAGAACCACCGCGCCGCTCTTCAAGTCGAAGGCTTTGATTTTGCCGTCGCCGAAGTTCGCGGCGAGCAATCGACTATCCGGACTGAAGGCAAAGGCGGTGACGGGGCCGGTCGGTACCGGCAGTTTATCGAGTTCTTTCCAATTAGCGGTATCCCAGATCTTCAAAATGCCTTTTTTCTGAGGAAGCATCGTCGTTATGCAGGTCGCCAGGTATTTGCCGTCGGAACTGAAGGCGACGGCCGTAAGGAGATCGAACGTGTCGGCCGTGAACGTGAAGGTGTCCTTGCCCTGAGCGAGATCCCAGATTTTCAACTCGCCTTTGTTGGTGTTCTCCGTGCCGATGGTGGCGAGCAACTTACTATCCGGACTGAAGGCAAGGTATTCCACTTTGCGCGCATTGCCCGGCAGGGGCTTGATCTCCCGGCTCGTCGCGGCGTCCCATAGCCGCAGTCGGGCCTGAAAGCTCTCGCATGCGCCGGCAATCTGCTTTCCGTCGGGGCTGAAAGTTACTCGCGTGACCAGCGTGGCCGTTGGCGCTTTCAAGGCGGGCAAGTCCTTGCCGGCCATCAAATCGCGCAGGATCGCCACGTTCCAATCCGGAGTGAACTTCGGCCCGGTATAGGGGATGGGCACGGACAGCAGCCGGCCGTCTCGGCTCAACGCGATTGTCGGGATAAACATGCCCAGGGTAGCGGGACCATACTTGGGGCTGGCATATAATTCTTTGCCGCCGCGCACGTCCCAAACGCGCACGATTCGATCCAAACTGGCCGAAGCAAGCCGCCGGCCATCCGCGCTGAAGGCGAGTGCAGGCACGCCGTTTTCATGGCCGCGCAGCACGCGAACATTTCCTCCGCATAAGCGTTTCAGATAGCGCCACTCCCAGCCGCGCAACTCCGTCGGACACTCATCGAGTATCTGCTCGGCCAAGGATGTGTTGTTGTTGAACTCGTATTGACCGGCGAGCAAGACCCCCCGGTGTGCGAGGGTGCGCTCCAGCTTTTCTCGTGCCTGACGCTCCTTGTCTGCGGCAATCTTCTCTTTGCCAGCGTTGAGGTTGGCGAGTATCGTCTGGGTGTTTGCCTCATGTTTCTGCTTCTCGACCTCCGTTAGCGCCTCCTCGGTCTTGACCCGCTGAGCTTTCTCCTTTTCCTCGTTGTCCTGAGCGATCCGACTTTCTCGGTCTTTCTCATCGCGCTGCGTGACGGCATCCGCCCATCCCCATACCGCGCCAACAAACGCCAGGCCGAGAAGCACGAGCAGGCTGGCGACCAGCGGATAGCGGCGGCACCAGCGGCCCATCCGCTCAAGTCGGCCGATCGGTCTGGCCCGGATTGGCTCATCGTTGAGAAACCGCTGTAGATCGTCGGCTAACTCTTCAGTGGAGGCGTAGCGCTTCGCCGGCTCTTTTTGCAAACATTTCAGGCAGATGGTACCGAGATCGCGCGGCAATTTCGGTTGCAACTGGCCCGGCGGCACCGGCTCGCGCTGGCGAACTTGCTCCAGTGTGTCCAACACCGTCACGCCTCGGAACGGTGGTCGGCCGGTCACGAGGGCGTACAGAATGGCTCCCAGCGCATAACCATCGGTCGCCGGCCCGATCGCTCGCACCTGCCCGGCCGCTTGCTCCGGTGCCATGTACTCCGGTGTGCCCATCACCTGTCCCGTCTGAGTCTGGCCGCTGGGCGTCTCCAGATGCTTGGCCAGGCCGAAGTCGGTGATCTTGGGGGTGCCGTCCGCCGCCAGCAACACGTTGGCCGGTTTCAGGTCGCGGTGGACGATGCCGCGCTGATGGGCGTAGTGCATGGCCCGCGCCAGTACCTCCACGATGCCGGCAGCATCTCGCGCCGCCAGCGGCGACGCGCCGGCCTTCCGTGCCAGCGTACCGCCTTCGACGTATTCCAGCGCCATGAAGGGATGGGTCGGCCCATCCGTCTCGGCATGTTCGCCCACGTCGAATATCTGCACGATGTTGGGGTGCTGAAGGCGGGCGACGGCTTCGGCCTCGGCGTGGAAGCGGACCAGTTCTTCCGGGCCGGCATACGAGCCGGACAGAATCATCTTCAGCGCCACCAGGCGATTCAGTTTGAGATGCCGGGCCTGGTAAACCACACCCATGCCGCCCCGACCGAGGACGCCCAAAATGACGTAGCCGGAAACGCGCGGCAACCGCGGCGGCCCTTGCTCGACCGGCCTTGGTCGCTCTGGGATGGACGATCGCTCTCCCGTCGCCTGCGTGGTGATATTCGCGTCGAAGCCGGAGGGCACCTCCGGCACCTGACCGTCCCCTGGAGGAGATGAAACAACGGGCCGGTAAGGACGTGTTACCAGCGCGTCGAGAGCGTGGCTGGAGACCTTCCATCGATTCAGTTTCTGGGCGCAATCCTCGCACCCTTTGACGTGTTCGGCCAATCGCTCCTTCTCTGCGATAGATGTATGTCCCAAAACGAAACGCTCTAGATTCCGATCGTCCGGGCAAGACGATTCTCTCGACATAGCCATCTCCCAGGAAGTGAGACGCGAACCAACTACCCCACGCTTGGCCGGACAGCGTTCTTGATCGCTGAATGCGAGGAGGTTCTCGTTTTCCTCAAAAAGAGTAGGAACGAGTTGTAGTATGACCGCCGGTGTCTGAAAAGCAAGAGGATAGAGGACAGGAAGAATCCTCTATCCGCGCTCCGCTCTTGGCGTTTCATTTTTGGTGTCGCTACCAAGCTGGGACGTGAGATGCCGAGTTTCTATGATACTCCACATGATTGCCGCCATCCGCTGCACAAATCTCGTCAAGCACTACGAGGGCCGGCCGCCTGTCGAGGCTGTCCGTGGTCTTGATCTGACGGTCGAGGCCGGTGAGTGCTTTGGTCTGCTCGGCCCCAACGGTGCCGGTAAGACCACCACGATCGAAATTATCGAAGGTATCGCCGAGCCGACCGCCGGCGAGGTCGAAATCTTCGGCATGCGCTGGGGTCGCGACGACAACGCCATCAAAGAACGTCTGGGCATTTCCCTGCAAGAGACACGACTCTCCGAAAAGCTGCAAGTGCGCGAAACCGTCACCCTGTTCCGCAGCTTCTATAAGTGCGGTCTGGAGCCGGACGAGGTCATTCGGCGTGTTTCTCTAGAAGAAAAAGCCACCACGCGCGTAGGCAATTTGTCGGGTGGACAGCGACAGCGCCTGGCCGTGGCCTGCGCTCTCGTTGGCGATCCCGATTTGCTCTTGCTCGACGAACCGACCACCGGCCTCGATCCCCAATCGCGGCGGCAACTGTGGGAGCTGATCCACGCCTTCCGCGTCCAGGGGCGCACCGTGCTGCTGACCACGCACTACATGGACGAGGCCGAACGATTGTGCGACCGTGTGGCCGTCGTCGATCACGGCAAGGTCATCGCGCTTGGCTCGCCGCGCGATCTTATCGCGGAGTTGGGCGGTGAACACATTATCGAGTTCACCCTCGACGAGCGGGACGGGCTGTCCCCCTTGGAGCCGGCGACGTTAAGCGACTTGCCCGCCGTGCGCTCCGCGCGCAAGGACGCCGACCATTTCTCTTTGTCGGTCACGGAGCCGCATATCGCTCTACCGGCCCTGTTGGAGCGGTTGGGACAGGGTGGCCACCCACTAGCCGGCCTGAGTACACGTCACGCCAGCCTCGAAGATGTCTTCGTAATGCTGACCGGCCGGCACCTGCGCGAGGGAGACGCCACATCATGAACGAGCAAACGCGCCCTGCCAGCTCCGAAAAGCGCTACTGGCCGATGGGGCAGTTGATCCTGGCCCGTGTGCGCGAGTTCTATCGAGAGCCATCGGCGCTTTTCTGGGTTTACGGCTTCCCTCTCCTCATGGTCGTGGCCCTGGGCATCGCCTTCCGCAACAAACCCGCTGAGCAAATTCTCGTCGATGTCCAGCAGGATGGGGGAGATACGCCTGGCTTCCAGTCCGTTTACGATATTCTCAAGGAGAATGCAGCGTTCAAGGTTCAGAAAGGCGATGCGGCTCAATGCCGGCTACGGCTGAGGACCGGCAAGACGGCGCTGGTGATTGTGCCGCCACCCTCGCCAGGCGAACCTTCCCAATACCTCTATCTCTTCGACCAGACGCGCGAAGAGAGCCGGCTGGCTCATAGCAAAGTGGATGATGTTCTTCAGCGGGCGAACGGGCGTGTCGATCCGCTGCCTGTCAAGCCGGTGGATGTACAAGAGCCGGGGGGAAGATATATCGATTTTTTGGTACCCGGGTTGGTCGGCATGAACCTGATGGGTGGCGGCTTGTGGGGTGTCGGCTTCGTGACCGTGGATATGCGCATCCGCAAGGTACTCAAGCGTTTCCTGGCCACACCGATGCGCAAGACCGATTTCTTCTTCGCCATCCTGCTCAGCCGGCTGATATTCCTGGTGCCGGAGATTTTGGTGTTGTTGGTGTTCGCATGGCTGGCGTTCGACGTGGTGGTTCAGGGCAGCATCCTGGCGGTCGTGGTGCTGATTCTGTTGGGCGCGTTGGCCTTCGCGGGTATCGGGCTGCTCGTGGCCAGCCGAGCGCGGACGTTGGAGGCGGTGTCAGGACTGATGAATCTGGTGATGTTGCCTATGTGGGTGCTGTCAGGGATCTTCTTTTCGTCAGATCGCTTCCCCGAGGCGATGCAGCCGTTCATCAAGGCGCTGCCGTTGACGACGCTGATCGATGCGCTTCGCAGCGTCATGTTGGAAGCGACGCCGTTACAGGCGTTGTGGCCGCAAGTCGCCATCCTGGTCGGTTGGGCCGTCGGTAGTTTCGTGCTGGCGCTGCGCTGGTTCCGCTGGCAATAACCCTGCTCGCGAGGAATCAAACTCCGAGTATTCCCATGACCGCCAAGCCCTACGATCCGACACTGAAAGCGTTGGTCGAGACCGAGCCGGAATCGTGGCCGGTCCTGCTCGGCCACGCGAAGGCCCCCACGACGGTGATCGACGCCGACATCGCCACGGTAAGCGGCCGATAAAGTGCTGCATGTGTCCGCCGACCCGCCCTATCTGCTGCACCTGGAGTTCGTTTCCGGCCACGACGCGGCGACCTTGCCATCGGCACTCCTCATGCGGAATGGTCTGTTGGGGCATCGTCATGATATGCGGGTGCGCAGTGTCGCGATCCTCTTGCGTCCTCAAGCCGATTCACCGCAGCTCACTGGACTTTACCAGCGCGGCTTCCCCGGCGAGGAGCCATACCTGATCTTCCGTTATTCCGTGGTGCGTGTCTGGCAGCTTCCGCCGCAGCCGTTGCTGCGAGGTGGTCTGGGGTTGCTGCCGCTTGCTCCCATCAGCGCGGTGACAGAAGCGGATTTACCGGGCATAATAAAGCAGATGGAGCAACGGCTCAGCAGTCGGCGCGGCCGCAAGCAGGCTTCCCTCGTATGGGGAGCTGCCTATATTCTGTTAGGACTGCGCTACTCACCGGCTCTGGCGGGGCAATTATTCCGAGGAGTGGTATCTATGAAAGAATCTTCGACCTATCAGGCCATTCTGGAAGAAGGACGAGAAGAAGGGCGAGAAGAAGGACGACAGGAAGGGCGACAGGAAGGAGCCGTAGCTGAGGCAAAGAAGACGCTTCGGATTCTGTGTGACAAAGCCTTTGGTGTTCCCGACGCGCAAACGGAGGCGGCGCTTGAACAAATCGTCGAGTTGACACGCCTGGAAGAATTGTTCAGGCGTTTCAGTTCGGTTACCAACTGGCAAGACTTGCTCAATGTTCCGGCCAGTGGCCGGCGCAAAAGAGGACCGCGACGGTCTTCGTAGAGCCAATGTCTGCGGAGTGGCGTTTATGAAAGAATCTTTTATCAGGCCATTCTAGCCGTAGGTCCGGCGAGCCGAGCCGGACTTGGAGAAGTGCCGCTCGGCTCGCGGCACCTACGCAAACCGTGCCGCTCGGCTCGCGGCACCTACTCCTGTGGTTACCGGCTCTTACGGTTTCGGCGCATACAGGAATGCGCGGGAGATCATCCCGGAAGCAGCTTGCGAGGCGTTGCTACCCGTATGCACGCGCAGGACGATCGTGTTCTTCTTGCCTGGCTCGATTGCCTGACTCACATCGAAATCCATTTCGCTCGTTGGCCGTTCGTAGGCTTCGTGATACGCGCGATGACCGACGAAGCGACCATTGACCCAGCCCCACGCTTCCGTCTCGACGGCGGGAGCATAGAGATGAACCTTCTGCCCCTTCGCCGAGGCCGGCACATCCACCACGACGCGATACCACATCGCTCCCAGGTACGGATAACCTTGCTCGTCCATGTGCCCTTGCGCGTAGAATGGCTTCGTCGTCAGGATATTCTGCCAATTTTCATCCGCAAAGTCCGTAGAAATCCAGTCTGAGAATCGCCCTTCGTCGCGCGGATCGAGGTGGAATCGCGCCTTCTCCGGCAGAAGGGCGATGCGCGTGCCGGTCTTGCCCGATAGCCGATCCGCGAGTTTCTGGTAATACGCCTTGCGAGCCACCAGCCCCCAGTAATAGAAACCAGATTCGAGTTTATTACCGGCGTCGTCCGGCGTGCAGAAAAATAGACTGATGGCCGATAGCTGCTTGCGCTGTTCGAGCATGGTATCGGCCTGCTTGACCGCCTCGGCGAAGTCGCACGCCCACTCCGCTGCTGTCATAGCGAGATAGCCCTTCAAATGTTCCAGTATCAAACGATCCACCTTGACACGTTGACGATACGGCTCGTCGTCAGCCAGTTTCTCGGCCCGTGCAATCTGTTTGTCCAACTCGGCCATCAATTCGGGCGTGTACACATAGGGCATGATGCGATCTTCGTGACCGAGCATGGGGGTACTCTCCATCGCTAATTCGAGAGCATCCCAGAATGCCCGCGCTGGTTTGGCGGCTGGCCCGCACCAGGTTGTGAAGAAATCGGCCAATACTCCGTCGGCGTCGAGATTGGCATCCCACATCATTTGCGCTCTCAAATAGCGCGGATAAATGCCGGATTCCATGAGGACGGTACGGCCCTCGTCGGCGAAACCAATGACGCCCCATTTCTTGAGCAGCGGCATATCACGGCGATGCTTGCGTGCCAGCGGTGCCGGCGTGCCCGCTGAGGCCAGCATGATGTACGTATAATCGTAGAGAAATACATTGCGCGATAGCTCGGCCCAGCGCTTAATCATCTGGCCCTGGCGATAGGTTTGCCAGCTGCGCGGATCATCGTAGGCGTGCAGCGTGTCCGACCAAATGGCGGCGAACATGATGCCGACGTTTGGCTCGACCTTCATGCCCATCGGCGGCGTGTTGCGATTTGCGTAGCCGTTCGTCGTGATGAGGTGATTCGGAAATTCCTTGTGGACCTCGCGCGCCACGGCGTTGACGAAACTCAACCACTCCTCCGTGACGCTCAATTCACTCGGTATGCCGAGGCGGCCAACGAGATCGGGAAAGCCGAGATTACGCTTGACCGTCTCCGGGTTGTAATCGCGCGGCAAACCGTCGTCGGGCGCGAAACCCATTGAGGTCAGCGCCGGATCTTTGCGAAAGCGTTCCTTGATCGTTTGGGCGGCGATGGCCGCAGCCTTCGGATTGGTCAAATTGGGCAGGGCGATATTTCGTTTGCCTTCGGCGTTCAGCGCGAACAGTTCGGGCTGTGTCTTGATCAAATCCGGCGGGATGAGGCCGCGTGTGCTGCTATCGCCGGGCATGGCGAGGAAGTTCGCTGTCGGATTCATCTTGTTGCGAATCTTCCAGCGTGCATCGGGCTGGCGATTCGCCGCCGGCATGTGCCCCCACCAATTGCGCATCTTGAAGGCAGGCTTGCGGCGCACCTCGACATCCACGACGGCCAAAGTCGCTTGCCGCGGCACAACCTCGCCGAAATCGCCGGGCATGAACCACCGCACACCGAAACGGCCAAGCAATTCGGCCACGGCGAATTCGCTGCCGTGATACGGTCCCTCATCGTTGCCGGCCAGCACGAGTCGATCACCGGCGCAGAGGATAAGAAAACCTTCCTCATCGCGCTGCGGTGTCAGACCGGCGGGGATTTTCTTATCGAACGCCTCCGTTCGCTTGCTTTTGCCGACGAGGATGGCGGCACCATCGAGAGGCACATCATCGCCGATGATCGGTAAGCGGGCACCGGAGATTTTCACAATGTACTGCTGCAAATCGTGGGCAGCGGAGGCGATCTTGCTCGCGGCCGGTTGCTTATCGGTAAGCTGCTCGACTTTGGGATCGGCGTCCGCCGTCAGCGCGGCCTTCCTCACAACAATGCTGGCGCGAGACTTGCCGTCCTGAACCAAGGTCACGGCTGCCGTGACAGACCCCGGGGATGCAACGACCGTGACGAGAATCCCAGCGATAAAAGAGGCGAGTATAGGTGCCCGATAAGAAGAAGGCATGGCATGATTCCTTGACGGCGGTTACTGAGACTGCTCCATCTTCCGACTTGTTTTCTTGGCACCCTTGGCTTTCTCTCCCGGCGGCAAGAAACGCACCAGAACTCGACTTTCCAGCGCGGCGGCAATACGGCGCAACATAACGAGAGAATAGCGGTCGTAATTGGCGTCTTCCAGACGACAAATCACTGAGGCCGTCGTTCCCACCCGCGCCGCGAGTTCACGCTGAGTCAGACCGGCGGCCGTCCGTAAGTCATGGATTTGCTGGGCGATCTCGGCTTGCTGCCGTTCTTCCTCCAGCAACTCCAACATCGCGGGGTTCCCCTCGAAGTAGCGCTCGTGGAGTATTTCTACGGCATCGCGTGTCGGTTTCTTTAGGGCTTTGGCCATCTTCAATTCTCCTCGTGGGTATGCTGCTCCGGGTTCGCTCGAAGTCGTTCCTTGCGATCGACAGCCTTCTCGATTTCCTTTGGATCGACTTCCGGCCCTTGCTTGATGAAACCGTGCGAAATGATCGCCGTACCTTGTCCATGAAAGAAATAAAGCATTCGATACTGGACACGCCCCACTCGCGCTCGTAGTTCGCGGATCTCGTCACGCAAAATGTCGGCATGGGGGCGGCGGAGGTCTTGTCCAGCGGCCTTCAAGAGTTCAAGGAGAACGCGACACTTCGCCACGGCCTTGGGCGGTTTAAGGGCGTCCAACCATTCCAGCAGGGGGACCGTGCCGTTTGTCTCTCGAAAAAGGTGAACATTGATGGCTGGCATGGCTATCCCCCTTCCTTAGATTCGCAAATTTGCGAACAAAGATCAAGCCCTCTAGTAGGGCGGCGATCCGGCTCGATCAATTGGGGTTGGCGAAAGGGGAAAAGGGATGCTTGCGTTGTGAGGTCGTTGGCTCGTAAAATCGTGGTGGAGTTGAGGTGGTGTTGGGATAGAAAGTCCTACCAACGGTTGCTGGCGTTGCATGGCCCAGCGGTTCAGTCCAAGAGCGGTCTATCCGCCGTGCCGGTTGTCGGCGGGGATATGGTTTCTGCCGGACGGCACGGCGGATAGACCGCTCTTCGTTCGGCCAACGGAGGCGGGTTTCGTAATGGCGATCCCCGGCTACTTGCACTTGGGCTTCTTCGCCGAGGACTCCGTCGGCCAATGGCAGTCACACCCTCGCGTCGTTCTGGGACCGCCAACCGATGCGTTTGAGGACTGTTTGAGGGAGTTGCTCGGGGAACTGCTCGTCGGCGAGGAGGGTGACGGGCCGCTGTACCGCGACAAGCACGGGGTCGTGACGGTGTCGCTCTGGGAGTTGATCGGCCAGGACGACCTGGTGCGGCGACTGCTGCAACTCCAGTCGCGCAGCGGGTGCCAGGCTGTCGAGAGCCGGGGGTTCTCGTCGCACCTAATTCACCCGAACTGCCTCGAAGGGAGCCTGCGGTACTACGTCGAGGAGTTCCGCGAAGTCGTGGCCAGATGGCAGGCCGCCCGCGAGGAGGAACCGCCTCCGTCTGGAGCAGAGGCATAACGCCGAACCCTTATAACCCCCGCGTCGCACGCGACCCCCGACGTTCCGTGAACTTGAGTCGGGGTGTTTCTCGCCACTCGCTCTTGCGATATTGTGGAGTGACCGGCGTAGGTCCGTGGCCGA
>Ga0134126_10000226_pt1 | contig 73594 bp, 73 predicted proteins | sample KB31752_FD_96881 | JGI IMG/M metagenome (GOLD analysis project Ga0134126, IMG submission 96881) | Terrestrial soil microbial communities with excess Nitrogen fertilizer from Kellogg Biological Station, Michigan, USA - KB3-175-2 | ecosystem: Environmental > Terrestrial > Soil > Unclassified ...
AGGTTATCCATCGATAGCTGCTTACGTTCATGTTTCATATCAAAACCTACGAAAAATAGTTTTTAGACTTTTACCGTAAGCTTTGATTTTACTATATCTTAAGTTTTATGGGGAATTACTGTAGTTTTATAGAAGATTTGGTGCTATTCTATAGAACAATACCATGAAATTTTAAAATGCCATTTTGAAATTTCATGGTAAATGCGATCTCAATCAATTCCAATAATATTTATCCTTAACCCTTAAGATATTTTTGCCCAAAATAGTTTCGATATCGGAATCTTTATATTCTTGTCACTAAATGAAACCACGGTAATTTCCCAGCAGCCTGCTGGAGAAATGTAAAAAATTGAAATTGGATTTACTTGTAATTATATGATAATGGCTAATCCTTTTTTCTCAATTAAATTTAATAATCGTAATGCCATACCACTTGGTTTTTTTTCACCAGACTCCCATTTTCTTATTGCTGAAACACTGATATTTAGATATGCAGCAAATAATGATTGGCTTACATGCTCTTTTTCCCTGAGATGTTTAATATCCTCTGGTTGAAATGTATGTATTCCAGGTAGATTCAATTTTTCATACCTTTTCATACGCTCTGTGGTAATAAACCCGGCTTTATGCAGGTCTTTTGCAGTTTCATATACTGCTTCATTTATTTTATTTTTCATAAATCACCTCAACTATTTTATCTAATTTATCTAATGGTACGCTTAATAAATCATGAGCTAAATCTTTTAAGTCATGTAAATCATCCTGACTAATATTATCCAGCTCATTTTTGCTAAATCCGTATATAAATATCCATACACCTGCAAATTTGGTGGCTATAATAGTCCTGTAACTCGAACGCTTACCAAATCCTTTTTTTGCTACTCTTTTTTTATAAAGATTGCCCCCTAAATTTGCATCAAATAATCCGTTGGACATTTCCTCTATTGCTCTGATCAACGAACTATTATCCAATTTACTTGATTTACTTTGCCATTTACTAAAGAATTTAGTTTTATATATTTTTATCATAAAGGTGCCACCTAGTGCTACATTATAGCATTGTGCTTTTATTTTATGCAAAATTAATTATTAAAATTTGCAAACTTGGCAGGAGTTTAGCATTAAATAGAAGAATAGTTTTGCGAGAATTCGCAAAGGAGTTGTTATCTAAGTGGCCGTGAGGATTTGGATTGTTTTTGATGCTAAATAATTTAGTAATACTAGAATTATAGTGTTTTCACATAACTAATCTTATTGTATATTTGGGTAAGTTGCTTAAAGTTTTAGACGTGATTTTGAAAATAACGCAATTAGCGCCAAAGGATAAAATGATATTACACTGCAAATATTTTATGTGATAAGATTGTGTTTCTGCGATAATATATTAAAAGGAGATCCAAATGCACAAATTAGAAAAAATTCTTTACACAGGTGTGGCTAAATCTACTGGGGGCCGTGAAGGACAAATTACTGGCAAAGACCCAGAATTAAATCTAAAACTATCAACCCCTAAAGGCTTAGGTGGTAATGGTGGAGAAGGTACAAATCCTGAGCAACTCTTTGCAGCAGGTTATTCTGCATGTTTTACCGGGGCAATGAAAGCAGTTGCTGCAAAAGAAAACATCAAAATGCCTGATGATGTATCAATAGAGGGGCATGTGGGGATCGGACCAATTAGCCATGGCTTTTGCATAAAAGTTGAATTAAAAATTACTTTGCCAGGCATGGATAAAGATGCAGCTAATGATTTAATAAATAAAGCGCATATGGTCTGCCCATATTCAAATGCTACCAGAGATAATATAGAAGTTACATTAACTTTAATGTAAAATTATCTAAATTAACGTTTTGTTATCCACCTTCTGTTTTATCACAGGTGGATAACTCATTGCTTAAACAGGATAATCAGTCGCTAAGATAGCCTCCATTCGTTGTTTTATCAGAGGATGATGCTCATCAGGATTAGTAAAAATATAAAATTGCTTTTTATTTATTCCTGAAAAAACCATTTCAGCAACATCGCTTGCACACATCCCAAATTTTTGTAAATGCTCTAAATGAGCATTGATAATGTTGGGATCAGATTCGTCAAGACTATTTGGCATTTGTGTGTTAACCCAATGTGGAATTAATAATGAGACATGAATATTGGAATTTATTTGCTTTAAATCGGCGTATAAAACTTCTGAAATAGCTGTTATAGCATGTTTAGAAGCTTTATAGGCAGATAATCCTTTACCTGTCAGTAATCCCGCCCCGGCGGAAGTATTAACAATATAGCATTGGTCATTTTGCTTTAGCATGATAGGTACAATTGCTTTTATGCCATAGATAGTTCCAAGTAAATTGGTACGTATTACATTTTCAATGCTTGAACTGCTTTGCTGCCAAATTGGCCCTAAAGCTCCGGCAATTCCTGCATTATTGAAAAGGAAATTTATTTTACCGAACTTTGAAATTGTTTTTTCTGTCAACCTATGAATATCATTTTCATCTGCAACATTTGTAGTTACTGCAATAATTTGTGAACTTTTATTTTTCCTTAAATAACTTGCAGCTTCTTCAAGTTTTTCTTCATTAATATCTGCTAAAACAAGCATCATCTCTTGCTCAAGACATTTTTGGGCTATTGCTTTTCCAATACCTGATGCTGCACCAGTAATTACAGCAACATTATCTTTAAAATTATTCATGTTATTCTCATATAATGATTAAATATTTATAATATTATGGTAATTGTACAGCAGCCTGCTGCACAAATTGAAAATCTGGAAAATCTTTAGCAAAACTACTCCTCATGTACTTAAGACAATTCTACTGAGGCATAATTTGGGGTGCTTTATACTGTAGGTATAGTGAAGTAAATCTATAGAAAGTAACCCTGCAGTACACCAAGAATTGCGTCAGTATAACTGTCTATAGTGCAGGGTAACCCTATAGCGAAACGACTTATATTCTTTGTATCTGCCATTATTATAGCAAGTTAAGAGTAATTATGCAAGATTATTTATGTCATAAATTCTCCTTACTAAACTAAATGATTGTGGTATAATACTCAGTGAATACAAGAGTTGTAACCCCATATAGTTGCATGTGACCTGCCTGCATGACTTTGCCGCGAGGAATTATATGGCCTTCTCTAGTGACGTGGCAGGGTTCCTTCGTATCCATTCTCTTTTTCCCATCAAGCTCTCTGCTTAATATTGGTTCTTGCTTGCTATTCTAAAATTTTATAAAATACTTTAATATTACTAATTGCATTTCACTTATTTTAATTATACGAATTAATGTGGTTTTTCTGATTGCTAAATGTGGAATCTAGCAAACTTAGCAAGAGTTTAGCACTAAAAAGAAGAAAAGTTTTGCGAGAATTCGCAAGACTGTTGTCATGTAAGTGGCGGTAAAGATTCGGGGTATTTTAGGCCGCATTACTACGGAATTTCCGTATCATGGACCATTCTAATAAAATTCTTCTTACTAAACTAAATTATTATTTACCCATAAAACACAACAATTTCATTTTGATTTATTAGGGCAAATGCTAATTATCATTAGCATTGCAGCATTAGCATTTGGCCTAATTGAAGCACCGAATATAGGCTGGACTTCAAGCTGGATAATCATTGCCTTCATGTTATTTATTATAACTTTTGCCTTGTTTTTAATTGTTGAGGCTAAACATGCTCATCCAATGATGGATATTAGTTTATTTAAAAATACCAATTTTTCAGCATCAGCTACACTGGGTATTTTACTAAACTTTGGGTTTTATGGGTTTTTATTTGTTATGCCATTATACCTTACCTTCATACCGTTAAGCATTTTACAACTCTGCAAATTGGTTTTGCCTTATTTCCACTTATGATATTAATGATTTTAGGTAATATAATAAGCGGTAAACTGTGCGGTAGTAAAGGTGCCAAACTTCCTATTTTATGTGGTTTTATCCTTAGCACTATTGGATTTTTAACCTTATTTATCCTCGTGCATAATAAATTACCTTACAGTATTATGGTTTTTCCATTATTACTAATTGGTCTGGCGGTTGCTTTAGCTATGCCGGCTTTGACGGTTGTAATTATTGGTGAGGCGCCAAAAGACAAAGCTGGTTTTGCTTCTGCGACCTTTAATACAAGCCGTCAACTTGGTAGTTTACTCGGTGTTGCAATTATTGGCACAGTTATCAACATGGCAGCAGACTTAGATCTGGGGATGAATCGAACGCTAATAATTATCACAGTAAATTGTATAGCCAGTATTATAGTGACTGTGTTTTTCATCAAAAAATAAATCTGTGCGCCGTCGCACCCTGTGATTTCAATCATCTTATCTTTTTATGCGATCCGAGAACCCCATCTTTTAAAATTCATTAAAACCTGCGATACTGACGCCATCATATTTTTAAATAAGGTGGCAATATGAACAGCAACGACAATATCATCAAATCTAATAACAGTAGTTCAGCAAAACAATACGGGACAGAGCAAATCAAATTAAAAAGAGCAAGTGGTTTATCCCGAGCCGCTTATTGCAAAAAACATAACATGTCTTATCATAAATTTGCTTACTGGGAATAAAAGCTTACTCAAACAAGCATGCCTACTGAATTATTACTAGTAAAACTTTCTACGCCACAAAGTCCACCTGTTCAACTGGTGCATACCTTATGTACATTGGTGCTGAAAAGTGGTGCCCAATTAAAAGTACATGATGCTGCAATTTTGCCTGCATTATTTCTGGCACTGAATTAATCATGGTTTTATCATCAAGTGCAACAGTATGGTTATATCCGAAGCCAATTGATTTTCAGATGCAGATTGACGGTCTTGTAATGTTTATAGCGGATCATCTTCAGCTTAATCCGACCTCCGGACAAATATTTTTATTTCGCAATTGCCAGGCTAACAGGATTAAGCTCCTGTATTGGGAACGCAATGGATTCTGGCTATGTTATAAAAGACTGGAATAAGGGCGGTTGAAATTCCCCGGCATAAATGATAAATCAATGCAGTTAACATCTGAACAATTGAGTTGGTTATTATCCGGATTGGATTTTACTAAACCAATGGCTTTCAGCATCTGCTGCATAATTGTAAAATCAGCTAACCAAACTTGTATAAAATTGTTAGCCAATTCATTTAAATTAAATCGGCATTAATATATAGATAGAGCTGTGCTTAGTTACCAAGAAGATACATTAATTTTATATTTAGAATCTTCATCAGCTGGTTTTTTTTCAGTTTTATTATTATAACCCTGAAAGTGGGTTACCCCCTTTTTATTATTAGGATCCGCAATAGATGTCACAGAACACTTTAAGTCAGCCTTATGCGTAAAGTAACCATTTTGTTCCTTATAATATAAAAGCCATGTTTGATCTGAATCATTAATAGCTTTTTTATCTGTTCTCTTGATTGAAATTATATCTTCAGCTCTCAATTCAGAAAAATTGTCGTCTTTGTGTGGTACACGTAAAGCTATGTTGTTTATAACTCCCTGAAGGGTAAAAGGTCCTTTAAATTCCTTGATGATATAAACCTGGGTTGCTTCTTCGTCTTTCTCACGTATTTTTACATATCCACTTGATACAGTTTCAACAGAACCAATACTATTTATTTTATATCCTCCTAACATTGCTTTAACTTCAAGTTGTTCTTGGTCGTTCAAAATTAATTGCCATGAAAAACCAGTGGGTTTCTCCTCATATTTTAAATAGTCACAATACCCTGACTGGACTATAGTATCAGCATTATTAATACCCACAAGTAATATAGAAAATATCCCTAACAGATAAGAGCTAAATTTATACTTTTTCATTTTTTCCCTTTTATATTATTCGAGTAAATTTACTACCTCAGTAAATAACCATTTTTTGAAATACTGGAAGAAGTATAGCATAATTTTAACCCATCTTTATAGGAATTTTAGGAAAATTTGCTAAAAACGGCACAATAAATTTTATAACCACCTGATTTACTTGAATATGAGTTTTTAAAGTTGTCATGTAGTGCCAGAATCTTTTAAAAATTTTACCTTTATGGGTGGAGCTGTGCTAATATTGCGCCATCATGTATATACGCAAAACCACTTGTAAAAAATTCCTAACTGGCAAAACTTATGCAACATATAAGTTAGTTAACTGTTATCGTAATAGCCAAGGCAAAGTACGGCAAGAAACAATGCTAAATCTTGGCGCAGATTTTAGCATTCCTGAAAATATGTGGAAACCTCTTGCAGACCGGATTGAGCAGCTATTGTCTGGAAAGCAGCAAAAACAACTATTTGAAGTTGAATTACCGAAGGAAGTTGAAAGAAGAGCTAACGCACTCGTAAAAAAGATTATTAAACAACGCAGTGAGCTGTCAGCAGAAGGTGTTTCCCGCAGAGAAATTCCAAAAGCAGAGAAGTGTGAGCCGAACTATCAAACCGTTGACATTGATAGCATGGAGCATGATGATGCGCGCTTTATTGGTGGCGAATATTTAGGCGTACATGCTTGTAAACAGCTTGGATTACCAAAGATATTGGAAGACCTTTACTTTACGGATAAAGAAGCCAATATTGCGTTAGCCAATATAATTGCCAGATTGGTCATTCCAGGTAGTCGAGTAAACCCCCGGCGTTGCCGCCGAGAGCTCCTCTAAGAACCCCACCATGCCCCTTTCGGTTGCAGTGGGCTCAAGCTTCTCTAAGGCGATCCAATTATCACCCGGCTATGCTGCACTTCTAACATTGTAGTACCTTTTCGTACGCTCCTTGAAATACTCTGTGTATTCTGGATTGTATGGATTTGCTGCTGATTTAATCTTGATATGGCGTCTGATTCTAGTTGCTGAAGCTTTATAAAGCAGAACCCTACACTGAGAGCCATCCTTCAAGGTATATTCCGAATGAAATACCCAATGGTCACCCCCGATGGTGCAAAAGTAACGCTTTACTAACCATCGTACACCACGTTCCCGATGCCGACGTCTTGCCCAGTCTAGCATAGCTCTAAAGATTACACTGTCAACCTTATCAAATGTTTGTTTCGATACTCCGTGACGATAATAATTGCACCATCCCTTAATTTTAAGGTTTAGTTTACGTATTAACTCTCCGGGGTCTAAATTAACACTGAACCTGATTAATTGTTTTAGTTTGTCTAAAAACGTTTCCACACTCTTCTTGGCAGGCTTTGTAAGGAGTTTCTGTCCATATTTCCTGACATTAAATCCTAGAAAGTCGAAGCCTTTATTGATGTGGGTAACCAAGGTTTTCTCCGGCGACAGTTCCAATCCTCGTTCTAACAGAAACTTAACCACTAACGGCTTAACTACCTCCTCCAATATTTCTTCACTTGCACCTGATATGACAAAGTCATCAGCATAAGTAACTAGATGTACCTTGTCCTTAGGCTTAGTTGCTGCTTTTAATGCATCCTCTAAGCCTTTAAGGGTGACTGTCAACAATGTTGGTGAGATAATGCCACCGGCGGGAGTTCCGGCTAGAGTTGGGAATAGTGTGCTTTTCTCAATATAACCAGCCTTAAGCCATTTAGCCAACATTGATTTATCCATTGGAATATTTTGCAATAGCCATTGGTGGTCAATCTTGTCAAAGCATAGTTTAATATCACCCTCCAAAACCCATTGTGGAGACACTTTCTTAGCAAATATTATAAATAGTTGCTCAATAGCATCAGCACATGACCTTTTAGGGCGAAATCCGTATGCATTACTTTGCATAATCACTTTCTTCGCATAAGGAAATATAGCTAGTCCAATACTTGCTAACATCTATGCGCACTATGTTATAGATATTTGGCTGGAAGGAATTGTTTCTAGATATACCCATGGAAAACTAAACTTCGTAAGATATGCAGACGACATAGTAATCTGCTTAAGCGCCCACAAAGATGCCGAACGAGTAGTGAAGGCACTAACTGGAAGGCTTAAGAAGTACGGCCTTGAACTAAATCTGGAGAAAACAAAAGTAGTATCATTCAATAAATATGGTAAAACTGAACAAGGTATGTTCGACTTTCTAGGTTTTACTCTATATACTCGAAAAAGCCGTAAAGGTGTGCCAATGATAGCGGTGATGACATCTAAGAAACGTTTCGATGCGAAATTGCAGCGAGTCAAACTATGGTGTCAAGAGAATCGTCATAAGACGAAACTAAAACCGTTATGGCAAGCCTTCATTGCTAAATTAAGAGGACATATTGAATATTACGGAGTCTCCCTTAATTGCGATAAGGTAAATGACTTTGTATTTCACGCTACAAGAACCTTCTTCAAATGGATAAACCGTAGGAGTCAACGGAAAAGTATAACATGGGACAAGTTCAATATCTTCATGAAAGCTTTTCCACCCCCGAGGGTTTATATAAAACATAGTTTGTTTGAGTAAGAATCAGGGGTGTGAATGGTTGCGTCATCAGCCCATTGCCTTAATAGGGCACGATGTGGTTGGAACAGGGGCCGGCATAGGTAACTTACCGGTCTACCTAATTATCATGGACCATTCTAATAAAATTCTTCTTACTAAACTAAATTATTATTTACCCATAAAACCTGACCAATTATTACTATTTTGACTTTAGAATCGTAGAGTACTTTTTCTTCTGAAAATTCTTTATTATCTGATTGTACAATTATACCGTCAACACCAATGCGCAAACGTTTTACAGTAATTACTCCTTGATTGCCCACAGTAAATGCATAAATTTTATTATCAATAATTTCTTTTTGGCTTAAATCTACAATTGCCACACTACCATCATTTATCGTATATTGCATGCTAGTGCCTTCTACCACAAAGGATATAAGATTATTTATTTTCAAGTTGGCTTTTTGTATTTCAATTAATGAGAATGGAATATCACCAATTTGAGTTTTATCTAATATGTTGCCACCATTGCTGAGAGATAGTTTTATAGCATATAAAGGTAGCATTACCACGTTTAATGGTGGTTTTTCTGGCTCTGGTATGTCCAAATATCCCGAAAATAATCCAAGTTTTGCTTCTATCTCACGTGCTATCTTATCACCAAAAGATTTGCTACTATCAAACAACATAGAGTGTATTTGAGAATAAGCTTTGCCAATTTGATCAGCAAATTGCGTCATGGTTTTATATCTTGGTTCAATGTAAGCTATTAGATTTTTTGTGCGTATTAGCTCTATACTCGTTTTAATTTTTGTATTTTTCATATTAATTAATAAATTGATAATAAAATTTTACCAAGTCGGTGTATTTGGTGTATAATATCGTTACAAAAATAAAAAAGCGGGCTTATGCTCCAGTTTTTTGGACTATAAACAATTGCTTATATTTTTGTAAAACCAGCGGCGGTTATTCATCTTATCTTGGCCGATATTGAATAACCCCGCTCCTGACCCAAAAGGGCAATACTAATGAATTAGTAAGACAAAATTATAACATATCTAATTTGGTTATATTCTTTCAATTTATGCTATTGCCTTTTTGGTGTTAGAAAACGGTAATTTTCGCACCGCGTCATTCCTGTATTGTTTGTGTCATTCCTGTACTGCTTGTGTCATTCCCGCGAAGGCGGGAATCTCAACCATTAGATCCCCGCCTTCGCGAGGATGACATAATAAGTGCTCGCAATGACAGTAATAGCGCTCGTAATAACGATAAATGAAATGACAATAAAGAATCATAACTAAAGGAGATATATTTTGAAACAACAGCCCCATACAACCCATGAACAGCAACAAATAAAAACCATTACCGATCAACTTGCCCATGATATACGTTCACCACTATCTAGCTTGCGAATGATTGTACATGGTTGTACTGAGTTATCCGAAACTAATAGAACAACGCTTAGAGCTGTCTGTGATCGTATTTCGGATATTGCATACAACTTGCTTAAATATTCCAAACCAGAGCACTATACCGATGCTTTAAGCAAACAAAATATATTAAAACCAGTAAACGTTTCTGCTGATTTAATGGAAATTATTACTGAGAAGCGTTATGAGTATTCATTACATAATATAAAATTTACCAGCAAATTTAATACTAGCAATGATATTTTTATTAATATAGATAGTCAGGCATTTAAACGTGCCATATCCAATCTTATTAATAATGCAGTAGATGCCTTTGATAACCGGGCAGGGGAAGTAATAGTTTCACTAAATACAGAAGATAACAAAGTGCAAATTATTATTGAAGACAATGGTGGAGGTATGCCAGTTGCAATACAAGATAAAATTCTAAATAATACTCCAGTTACTTTTGGTAAAGCGGATGGGTATGGTATTGGCTATACCCAAATCCGTGATATGTTAGCCAAAAATAATGGAATACTGCAAATCCAATCCAGGCAAAACATTGGTACAAAAATTATATTAACCTTCCCAAATGCCATAGCTTCAGAATAATAATTAAACTCAAAAATATCAAAAAATATATGGTCAACAAAATCCTGAAAACCATTGGTACAGCTTGCTTATGCGGCGGCTGTATTGCGCCTTGCGAATTCTCGCAAAACTTTTATACTTTTATTTGATAAAATGCCAGATTCAAAGTAAAATAGGTAGACTACATGAATAAAATTATAATATCAGAGAAAAAACTACAAGGTAAAATTTATATCATAAGAGATACAGCTGTCATGCTGGATTCCGATCTTGCAGAAATCTATAGAGTAGAAACAAAGGTATTTAATCAAGCAGTAAAAAGAAATTTAAGTCGATTCCCAGAAAAATATCGGTTTCAACTTACAGATGAAGAATTGGATAACTTGAGATCACAAATTGTGATCTCAAGTGAACATGGAGGCAGAAGGTATTTGCCTTACGCATTTACTGAGCAAGGTGTATCAATGCTAAGTGCTATATTAAAAAGTGATACTAACAAGCAAATATAGTCTAATATATTGAATTTACAAATTAAAGCTTGTTTATGATAAAATCCCAAGTAATATAAGGATATCAAGAGTAGTTATTATGGAAAAACATTTTTTAGAGTACATAAACTGTGTAAGTTATAAACCATTCGATAATTTTAGAGTTAATAATCTAAAACGAATAAATTTGATTGGAGGAAAAAACAATATAGGTAAAACAGCGTTACTTGAGGCTTGTTTTATCAATTCTGTAGGCAAAGACATATCATTATTAGCTACCATCTTAAATTCAGTTAAATATGGCAGAGAAAGTCTAAATATATTAACATATCCAGCTAATTATAGACCGCTGGAGTTTATTGAGAATTTCAGTGGTTTAAATATAAAATCCAACATTAATAATGTGTCTTTCAAGGTTGAAACAAAGCCTGGTGAAATATTTCACGTTTTTAGTGCTGGTCAACAACAGGCAGTATCTATAAATAAAAACTCTCTCGCGGTACCAGTTATGGGCGCTCAGTTACCTATGCAACCTGTACCAGTAGTAAATATTCCCAATGGCCAATTTATAGATAGTTATGGTATGTCATATGCAGAAATTAAAAGAAATTTTAATACTGTTCAAATGGCTAATGAAGAAAGTTCTCTTGATTCTATTTTGAAAAGTTTTGATGATAGTATTAATGGATTTAAGATAATTGATGATAAACCTAAGTGTTTTGTAAATGATAAATGGATTGACATAACAGAAATGGGTGATGGAACTCGTCACTTAATATCTATTGTGATTAGCTTGTTTTATTCAAAAGATGGATACCTCTTTATCGACGAAATAGAAAATGGAGTACATTATACATATTTATCTTCAATGTGGAAAATAATTTTCGAGTTGTCTAAGAAACTTAATTGTCAAGTATTTGCAACAACACACTCTCGGGAGTGTATTGAGGCATTTAATAAATTAAATGAGGATAATGAAGGTATATATATTGAGTTGTATAAAAATCAAAAAAATAATTCTATGATGGTACAATATAGAAACTATGAAGAACTTCAATATTCTTTAACTAATGCGGGGTCATTTAGAGGTGAATAGTTTAATTATCGTAGAAAGTAAAAATGATCAATATTTTGTTGAGAAATTAAAAGAATCTTTGAGTTTCAAGACAGATGTTGAGCCGATTTGTAGCGATATAGACTTTGAGTGTTTATCTGGTGGGGTGAATTTGCGCTTAAAAAGGATATTTGGGATCTCAATCATGACTCATTGAGTGGATTAAAGGAATTTTTGACCATTATTTGTTCATGAAGATAATGAGATGTGAACTACATTCAGGCTAGAAAAATAACCTATGTGCATCAAGTGGTTTCATTTTTTGCACACGTAGATGTAAGAAAATTTAATTTTTAAGGAATAACTTTATTATTATGAATGATTCAAAAATCGGAAGAAATGATATTTGTTTTTGTGGTAGTGGTAAGAAATATAAAAAATGCTGCTACTTAAAGGTAGCAACATCAAATTCTTTAAGAATGCAACCAACTAATGAGCAGTACGGCAAGATTAGAAAAACAGAGGGCGAGATTGTTGACAAATTTTTGATGCCTTACGTTATAAAAACATTTGGAAAGGAAGTGCTTGAAGAGTCGTGGAGTGATTTTATAGATGCAGACCTGGAAATACCGGAAGATCAGATGAATTTATTTTACGAAAACATGTTTATTCCATGGTTTTTATTTAATTGGGTTCCGTATGACCTGGAGTTTGCCGAAAGACATAAAATAGATCAACCAATTGCGGGAATGTTTTTAGCTACTAAAATTGCTAATAATTTAAGTGAATTTCAACAAAAGTTTATATTGGAAATGCTTCAGACGTACTATAGCTTTTATGTGGTTTCGGAAGTAATAATTGATGAAGCAATTGTTATGAAGGACTTATTGTTAGGTAGTCAGCATAGAGTAAGCGAACAAAGAGGTACTCATTATTTAGAGCCTGGTAATATAATTTTTTCTCGAATATTAAATTTCAATGAGCAATCAATTTGTGTAGGTATGGCTCCATTAATAGTTCCAGCCAGATATTACAATGAAATTTTAGATCTTCGTGATGATTTAATATCGGAAAATAGCAGAGAATTGGATATTGAATGTCTCAGGGATGATTATGAACTGGAAATGCGATTATATTTCTTTGATTTGATAGAATCGGCAATGAATCCTGCAATGCCGGTATTGCATAATCTTGATGGCGACCTGATGGAAGAATGTGTGATAGAGTTTAATCTATTAATTCCGATAGAACATGCAGTGGAAAAATTATTGGGGCTAACACTGGGGCTAGATAAAAACAAAATTTTGCAAGAAGCTAAACGTAACAGTAATGGCAATATAGTTCAGGTAGAGTTACCATTTTTAAAACAAGCTGAAAATAAAGAAGAAAATATACTTTTGGGCCATATTATTATTCAGGAGAAAAAATTAACAGTAAATGTCAATTCGCGAGAACGTGGGCAAAAAGCTATTGCCGTGATTTCTAAATTACTAGGTGAGTCTGCAGACTATGTATCTACGACCACTACATCAATGGGAGAGATTTGGGAAAAAGTTAAGGAATCCAAAGATGTAATTTCATCATCCTCAGTTCGACCAGAATTAGCTGCTGACCCACAGCTTAGTGAAGCAATGAATGCAATAGTTGAGAGACACTGGAAGAAATGGTTTGATGAGATTGTTCCGGCATTAAATAACCAAACTCCAAGGCAAGCTGTAAAAACTAAGGCAGGGAGAGAACGGCTGGAGGGATTATTTCTTCTTTATGAAGAAATGAGTGGGCGTAGTGATGACAATATATTTAAGCCAGATGTTGATTATTTAAGAAAAGAGCTTGGAATGTGATGGGTAGATTTTGCTTACCTGAAGCCACACATTTGGCAGATAAATTAGTAGCAGAAAAAGAAGACAAGAGCGTCATCCGTAAAAAATCTGCTTCCGAAATCAGGAGTTGTTTTTTATTTCAAAAGAAGGTATAATACTAATTGAATAAGGTTGTTTTAAGTTCATTCTGCAATTACGCAAGTAGAGTGAGTTTGTCCAACCTTATTTTTTTTTGTGGTGTCGCTTGATAATATATTAAATCTCTACGATTGTTTATAATTACGTAAAATTCGAGGCATTATTTTAGATAAATACACCACGACTACGACAGAGGCAATGCCAAGCAGCGTAAATAAAATTCGTTCCACTATTACCATAAACCCATCAAATTCAATTAAATTAAACAATATGGTAACCAGAACTGTCAGAAAAAATACATATGCTCCATAATGCTTAGCCATTGAAACTACAATTAAGAACATAATCGGCAACATTAAAACAGCTAAAATTAATTTATCCTGAATTACAACTATCAGACAACCGGCTAAAATGCTGCCAATTAGGGTTCCAAAAAGACGATGGTTTATTCGTTTCATTGAAGATTCATGATCTGCACGTAAAATTAGTAATGCGGTCATAGGTGCACAGTATTGCTGTGGGAATTTCAAATATCCGGCAATTGCATTTGCGGCGCAAACAGCAATAGATAGTTTTAGCGCAAACTTCAGGTTTTTAGCATTTATAGTAAATATCCGGTGAGTTTCAGTTGCCGTATTATGCTTAAGGTCATATTTGTTTTTAAAGAATAAATTTTGTATATAACCACTTAAAACCAGAGCCAGGCCACCAGCACAAAAATAAATACCATACATGATTGCATGTGTAGCCTGAGCAGGTAATCCAGAACCAATAATAAATAAATTTGAAGTAAATAAAACGGTAGTTGCAGTTAACGGTTTACTTCCGGAAGCTAACCCGACAGGCAGCATAAAAATTAGCAAACCAAGTGATAAAAGTAAGGGGTGATGGGCAACAATGCTGCCCAAAGTTACTGTAATTCCGGCACCCATACTGATAGCTAAACCATGTTTAATTTGATCATAAGTTGATGATTTTAGCCCTTCTATTTGCACAAGAGTAGCAATAAAAACACCTATTACGGCAAGAATTAAATTTAAGTTATGATGAGAATATATTGCAAACATGATACTGAAGATTGCACTTAAAATACCAGCACGCAGCCCAAGGGCAATAGCCTCTGCCTCAAAATTTAAGTAACGCCGGTACAATATAAACTCCTTAAGTTATATCTCTAATCTGTACCCATGGTTTAGCCAATCTTTTATACCACCATCCATGGATATAACGTTGGTATAGCCCATTTTTTGTAGATTATAAGCGGATAACACCGAGCGAAATCCTCCGCCACAGTAAAGAATGATTGGCGCCGATTTATTCGGTATGGTTTTTTCAATATCACGTTCAATGATACCGCGTGCCATATGGATTGCGCTTGGAATATGTCCCCCGGCCCATTCATGATCTTCACGAACATCAATCAAAGCAAACTCTTCTTTAGCATCTAATTTAGTCTTGACTGTTGGTACATCAGTTTCTTTAACTAACGGTCGGCACTCTTCAACTAAGTGTAAAAAATCCATATTATGTTGCATGATGTTTTCCTTTAAAAATGTAACAGACCCACATCTTCATGGGGATGTCATGTATATTGTCATTCCCGCGTTACTTTGTCATTCCCGCGTAGGCGGGAATCTAGATTCCCAATCAAGTTGGGAATGACATCTATAAAACAATTTTATCCAGTAAATTTTTAATTGCCAGTGCCCGATGACTAATCTGATTTCTGATTTTATCGTCTAATTCAGCAACTGTCATTTTAAATTCTGGCAGGTAAAAATGCGGGTTATAACCAAATCCGCCACTACCTTGTGCATTATCAACAATTTCACCATGCAAAATTCCATCAGCAATAGTTGGTTGTGGATCATCGCAACGGCTAACCATAACTAAAATACAGTAATAATATGCTGATCTATCCGTATGTTGTTGTAAGTCCTGAATTAATTTTATATTATTTTTTGCGTCACTTCGTGGAACACCAGCAAAACGAGCAGAAAATACTCCTGGTTGTCCATGAAGCGCGTGGACACACAAACCGGAATCATCAGCAAGAACAGGTAACCCAGTGATTTTACTGCAATGTCTGGCTTTATGCAGCGCATTTTCTACAAAGGTAAAATATGGTTCATCTATTTCGGGTACATTTAGTTCAGCCTGAGGAATAATTTCTATTCCTATGTGAGCAAAGATGCTCTTAAATTCTTCAATCTTACCTTTGTTATTTGAAGCAAGCACAATTTGGCGTATCATATTTTATCTCACACGCATGCCAGGTACTGCACCTGCGTGTGGTTCCAGAATATAAATGCCGCTATTTTTATCGTCAAAGCTAGCAGCTAGGATCATGCCTTCACTAATTCCAAATTTCATTTTACGTGGTGCCAGATTAGCTACCATTATTGTATGCTTGCCAATTAGATCCGCTGGGTTATATGCTGATTTAATTCCAGCAAATACATTGCGTTGTTCACTACCAATGTCTAGAGTTATTTGTAGCAGTTTATCTGCACCTTCAACATGTTTGGCATCAATTATTTTAGCTACGCGTAAATCTATTTTAGAGAAATCATCGATATTTATAGTTTCTGCAATAGCTTCATATTGAGTTGTTACTAAGTTGCTTTGAACAGCAGCATTAGTCGTAGAGTCGATATTTGCTTTATTTATTTCTAACATATTTTCTACCATTTTGGGTTCAATCCTTGAAATTAAATGTGAATAGGGTTTAAGAGTGTGATTACATAGCGTGCTATTTAGATCAGCCCACATTAATGGCTCTACATCTAAAAAATCTTCAATTTTGGTAATTAAATCTGGAACTACAGGTTTTAAGTAAATGCTAATTAAGCGAAATGCATTAATTAATATGCTACATACCTGATGTAATTCTTCATGTTTAGCCTGATCCTTGGCTAAAATCCATGGTTTGGCATTATCTACATAGAGATTTATTTCATCAACTACCGACATGATGCTTCTGATGGCTTTATTATACTCGCGATCGGTATAATATTTAGCCACTGTTTCTTTTATGGATAATACCTGATTAAGTAGGCTATCATCCTTGATTGTTGCAGATAACTTGTTGTCAAATTGACGACTCAGGAAGCTGCTGCTACGTGCGGCGATATTAATAAATTTACCCACTAGTTCCGAATTAACCCGGGCGATGAAATCATCCAACGATAAATCAATATCTTCAATTTTATTGCTTAATTTGCTGGCAATATAATAGCGATAAAATGTTGGCGATAGGCCAGATTGCAGATAACTTTTTGCCGTAATAAATGTTCCACGGGATTTGGACATTTTTTGTCCATCTACAGTTAGAAAGCCGTGAACAAAAATACTTTCTGGCGTTTTATTGTTTGAATAGTGAAGTACTGCCGGCCAAAATAGGGCATGGAAGTACAAAACGTCTTTACCAAAAAAATGATAGAGTTTAACGTTGTCATCCTGCCATAAATCATCATAGTTGATATTATGTGAATTACAGTAGTTAAGTAAACTGGCTAAATAGCCAACTGGGGCATCAAGCCATACATAGAAAAATTTATCTGTTGTACCAGGTATTGGAAAGCCAAAATATGGTTTATCGCGTGAAATATCCCAATCCTGCAGGCCTGATTCTAACCATTCCTGCATTTTATTTCTAGCTTCAGCTTGCAAGCGATTATCTGAATTTAACCATTTTGTAAGAAACTCACCACATTCGCTAAGTTTAAAGAAGTAATGTTCAGATTCTTTTATAACTGGTTTACTTCCAGAGATTGTAGAGTATGGGTCAATCAAATCCATTGGGCTATAAGTGGTACCGCAGGTTTCGCAGTTATCTCCATATTGATCTGGGGATTTGCATTTAGGGCAGGTTCCTTTGATAAATCTATCGGGCAGGAACATACCTTTTTCTTCGTCATATAATTGATTAATGACTTTACTGTAGATTTTATTATTTTCTTTTAGTTTATTATATATTTGATAAACTAATAGCTTACTTTCATCTGAGTTTGTGTTATAGTAATTATCAAAGCTAATTCCAAAAGCATTTAAATCAGATAAATGATCTGCGTGGACTGATTTAATCAACTCTTCTGGGGATATGCCCATTTGTTCGGCTTTTAGCATAATTGGTGTACCGTGGGTATCAGTTGCACAGATAAAATAGCATTCATATGATTGCATTTTATGGAATCGTACCCATATATCAGCTTGGATCTGTTCTAGTATATGTCCAAAATGGAGACTTCCATTGGCATAAGGCAGGGCGCATGTAACAATTAATTTTTGCATAGTTTTTAATATAATCTGGAAAAAAATACTTATGAGAAACGATATTATAGCACATAAAGTCAAGGCAGGACTAACCAGGATAGCAAACATAAAGAATATTATAGCAGTTACCAGCGGTAAGGGTGGTGTAGGCAAGTCTACAACAGCGTTAAATATGGCAATTGCTCTTGGCAAGACAGGAGCTAGTGTTGGTTTATTGGATGCAGATATTTATGGTCCATCGGTGCCAATGCTAGTTGGTGAGCGTAGTTTCAAACCTGATGTGGTTGATGCGTGTTTTATGCCGCTAGAGAAATATGGGATTAAAATTTTGTCCTTTGGTTTTCTAATTGATGAAAAACAGCCAGCTATCTGGCGTGGTGCAATAGTTAATAAAGCACTTGATCAATTGATGTTTGATACCAAGTGGGGTGAGCTGGATTATCTGATTATTGATATGCCGCCGGGTACAGGCGATATACACTTAACTATGTGTCAGAAAATGCCAATTACCGGTGTAGTAACAGTTACAACTCCTCAGGATATTGCACTGGTGGATGTTACCAAAAGTGTTGAGATGTATAAAAAATTAGGTATTATATGTCTTGGTATTATTGAAAACATGAGTACACATATTTGTAGCAATTGTGGACATGTTGAAGCTATATTTGGTGATAATGGCGGAAATAAGTTGGCATCATCTTATGAATTGCCATTATTGGCTAAATTACCTTTGGATATTCATATCCGGTTATCCTCAGATGAGGGTTGTCCGATTGCTTTTGATAATAACAATCCTGTCGCCAAACTTTACACAGATTTAGCCTCTGCTGTAGAAGCAGAGCTAGCAAAATTACCGAAAGATTATTCAGCAAAAATTGGCAAAGTCGCTACTCTTTAATTGTCATTCCAGCATAGGGAACTTTTGCAGCTAGACACTAGCAAATAATTAGTATCTTTTCCAGCCATGCATTAAAATGTTTGCATTTACTACGTAAAACTCTTTAATTCAGCATCTACATTAATAAAATTGTCTAAATCTGCAAAGTAAAGCATTTCATATTCGTGAATCTGAATATAGGGAATAAAATTGGATAACTTGATGTGACTAGCCATCGTATGTTCTAGTTTTTCAATTCTATTATAAATATCAGGAATGGTCTGAGTAACGCTATAGTCTGGAAAATCATTTCCCAGTCTATAATAGTCTACAAAAGTTGTAATTAAGCAGCTTTCTTGCTTATTAAAATTTTCAATATACTGTTTTAATCTATGGTAGCTAACGCGTCCACCCTTGTGGCTTTGGTCTTTTGCTTTAAAATTCTTTAGTATCGGAGCTGATATGTCTATATTTTGGTTAATGCTTCTAATGTATGGTATTAATGCACCATCAACAAATTTTTGTTCACTTTGACCTTCACAAATAATATATAAACGTGTCATTACGGAAGCCCGCCTATAAGATTCATCTCCCATAAGTCTGACACATTATATTCTTCCAGCCAGCTGCTTAATTTGTTATCATCTAATCTTGTAAAGCTACTAGTACCATCAGAATTTTTATTAACTACAACTATATCATTGGCATTAAATAGGTCGACAAATTGGCTGGATTGAGTAGCGATAATAAATTGCTTCTGTAAAGATATCCGTTCAATTAGATTGGCTAATATCACCAAGGCTTGTGGGTGTAGTCCTAATTCTGGCTCATCAATAATAACAATGTCCGGGATTAGGCTTATTGGTTGCAATAATACGGTTGCCAAACAAATAAACCGGAGTGAACCGTCAGATAAGAAGCTTGGATGTTGTATTGAGTCACGATCGTTCTTATTTATCCATAATAGTGTTATTTTGTCAGTACCATTAAGATTATCCGGGAAATAAAAATCATAAAAATCCGGAACCACCATTCGAATAGTTTTTACTATAAGTTTATAGCTATCGATTTCTTCTGTATACAATCTATAGAGAAATGCAGCAATATTTTTACCATCAAATTTTAATTTTTCTTTTTCATATACATAATCATCGGATTTGATTGGAGATGTATCGCCGACATCATGAAAGTGGTACTGCAGTATTTTTTTGAATTGTGATACAAAATGTTTTGCATGAAAGAAACCTGCGGATGGATATTCTAACTTTGATTCGACATGCGCAGAATCATCCTTAAAAATATTGTTACTTGGAATGTATTTAGTACGTTCATACTCGAAATACAAACTATTGTCGTCTGCAGCAAGCAATCTAAAGCCGTATTTATTATCTTCCAGTTCAATTGCAGACTCTAAATAAGGGCTGTTTTTTCTACCAAAAGTTAGTATTCCATCGGCTTTACCGCTTTTAGCTGTGTATCCACCAAGATTTTTTTCTATTATATTTCTTACAAAATTAAAAAAGCTTAAAAAATTGCTTTTTCCGGAGCCATTTGCGCCAATTAATATATTTATATTGCTTAACGGAAAGCTATTTAACTCTCGGATAGATTTAAAATTTTCAATTGTAATTTTTTGGATAAATTTATTACTCATGATTTTTATGATATATCTTATTTATAAATTAAAATTTGTTATTTGTTAAATCCTATTGGATTTTATCATATTTTACTTACAGTATAATATGATTTCAATTTAACTTCTAGAGCAGAAGTGTTAGTTAATGCTTTGTTATTGCGAATCTGGTTTACAATGCTGAGCAATATCAGTATTTACGCAGTAACACTATTTTTACGCATAGTCTTATGGTAAACCATCAACAATATAAAAAACATTACTGCCCCATAATCATCTAAAAGATTGATAATATCAAATGAGGATATTAAGTCATATCCTTGCCCAAGAATAATTCCGGCAATAAGTATCATTGAAAAAATTGGACCAACAGGAAACCAAATTGCCTTATAAGTTAGTTGGCTTAAATCAGTAATGTGGTTTTTTCTAAAATTGTAATGACTAAGCGCAATTCCAAACCAGGCGATAAACCCACATGTAGAAGATACTTTAACCAATTGGGTAAATAATACGCCATTACCAATAAATGACGAGATAAATACTGTTGAACCGACTAATGCGGTTGCCAGAAGTGCATAAATTGGTAGTCCATAAGAAGTAATTTTAGAGAATATTTTTGGTGCTATGTTAGTATGACTCATATACCATAAGGTGCGGGTAGCTGAATACATGCTGGCATTTGCCGCTGATAAAATAGCAACTAAAATGACAAAATTTAATATATTTGCAGCAATTGGTCCAGGCAAATAGTGAGAGAATATAAGAGTAAATGGACTGGCGTTTACACTATCTTGTGATGCCATATGTTTATCATTAAATGGGATTAACAAGCTAATAACCAATGTCGCCAGAATATAAAACAGGATAAGGCGCCAGAAAACATTCTTAACCGCCTTTGGTATACTTTTAGCCGGATCTCTGGCTTCTCCTGAGGTAATGCCAATTAATTCAGATCCTTGAAATGAAAACCCTGCTAGTAAAAATACAGCAAAAAATCCATTCCAGCCATTATGAAAAGGTACATCGGCGATTACAAAATTATTTAACCCAAAGTTAGGCTGACCAAAAACTAAAATGGCACCCAAAATAATTACAGTAACAATAACCAATACCTTTAGCATGGACATAAAATATTCTACTTCGCCAAATACTCGTACCTTGAACATATTTAAGCTCAGTATGGCAAAGAAGAATATGAGAGAAAAGGCTAGATCAGAGCCATGCGGAAACCAAAATTTAATCACAATAACCGCAGCTGAGATTTCGGCGGCAATGGTAATAGACCAATTAAACCAGTAGTTTATACTCATAGCGTAACCAAACGGTTTGTTAACATAATCGCCTGAATATTCGCAGAAAGTTCCGGTAGAGGGTCTGAAAGTAGATAATTCGCCAAGGCTGGTAATTAAGAAGAATACCATGATTGAAATAAGAAAGTATGCAACTAAAGCGCCTCCAGGACCAGCAACGCTAATTGCATACCCACTGGCTAAGAAGATTCCGGTGCCGATGGAGCCCCCTAGTGCTATCATGTTTAAATGTCGTGTTTCTAAAGTTTTAGCCAGCATCTATTGGATCCCCCCCCGAAAAGCTATATATATGAAATAGGATAGGATTGTACCACTAATTCGTGTTTGTTGATTAATATAATTTTTATTGCACAAGGCATGAAATGCAGAGTAATGGTATAATTACAACTTTAAAACTAGGAAAGAGCGTTCGATGAAGATTATAAAAAATCATTTTACTACACATAAGTTTGGTGGTTCAAGTTTAGCCGATGCAGAGAGATTTAAGGCGGTAAAACAAATTTTAAGTGGCAAAAAAGAAATTATTGTAGTTTCAGCAACCAAGGGTACAACATCTACACTACAAAACTGTTTAGATTTGGCCCGCGGTGGAAGTGATTATTCGCGTGACTTAAATTTACTGGAAGACAGACATATCAAACTGATTAATTCTATAATTAGTAAGAATGCGCAAAATCTGGTAAAGGGTGTAATGGAAGATATCGAATTTATTCGCAATATCTTAAATACTATTAAAACTATTCATTCTTATGCTACAGAAATTCAAAATTTTGTTTTAGGTTTTGGTGAAATATGGTCGGCAAAAATATTAAATGCCTATTTAAACCTGAATGGAAATTCTGAGTATTTGGATGCATCAAGTATATTATATTCTTATATTGAGAACGATGTAGTATGCATTGATTGGGAAAAAAGTTATACAGAGTTGGTTCAATTTGTTAAAAATAAAGATTTTGATCAACTAGTAGTTACTGGGTTTATTTCTAAAACGCTGGATGGACGCAGAACTATATTAGGACGTAATGGCAGCGATTATTCCGGAGCTATTTTTGCCAAGTTATTTAAGGCAAAATGTTTATATATATGGACTGACGTTGATGGTATTTATACAGCTCATCCACAAAAAGTTAAATCAGCATTTGTAATCCAGCATCTATCATATAAAGAAGCACATGAATTGGCTTATTTTGGTGCCAGTGTACTCTATCCTATGACGGTGTTGCCAGTTGAGTCTGAGAATATTCCGTTATATATAAAAAATAGTTTTAATCCTACAGCGCCTGGTACATATATTTCGCACGAAACTAAAAAAACACCGTATATGATTAAGGGAATAACCTATGTTTCGGATATTGCTCTAATAAATATTGAGGGTGCGGGGTTAATTGGTGTTGCAGGTACTGCCGCGCGAATTTTTCAAATATTAAAAGACATAAGTGTGTCGGTAGTACTTATTTCCCAGGCTAGCTCAGAGCATTCAATTTGTTTTGCGATTAATAATAAGATGATGGATATGGCTATTAGTACATTGCAAGAGCGGCTACATTTGGAAATATCAGGTAATTTAGTTGGTAAAATCACAGCTGATCCAAATTGCTCTATTGTTGCGGCTGTGGGTGAAGAAATGATCGGTGCAGTTGGTGCGGCTGGTAAATTGTGTGATACTTTAGCTAAAGTAAATGTCAATATCAAAGCCTTGGCACAAGGATCCTCCGAACGAAATATTTCTGTGGTAATTAATAGTTCTGATATAAATAAAGCATTACAAGCGCTGCATGCCGGGTTTTATTTATCTGGAAAAACAATATCAGTTGGTTTGATCGGACCGGGAACCGTGGGTAAAACCTTATTGAAGCAAATATCAAATGAATTGGAGGATTTACGCCATAAATACCAGGTAAATTTATGTGTACGCGGTATAATGGGTAGCCAAAAGATGTTACTTGCAGATAGTGGGATAAATCTAGACAAATGGGAGGGGAATCTTAAAAAAAGTGAACTTGCCGCCAATCTGTCTAAATTTGTAGAACACATTGTCTCTGATGATGTTCCCAATACTGTTATTATAGATTGTACCGCTAGTGTCGATATTTCAAAGAAATATTTAGATTTCGCCCAAAAAGGCATTAGTATAATTACACCAAACAAACATGCAAATGGTGGAAGTACCCTTAAATATTATAAGGAATTAAAAGCTGCAGTTAGAGATAACAAATGTCAGTATTTGTATGAGGCAACTGTTTGTGCTGGATTACCCGTATTAAATACTATCCAGGATCTAATTAAAACTGGTGATGAGATAACAGCGATTGAGGGCATTGTATCTGGTACACTAAGCTATATTTTTAATGAATTAGCCAATGGCAGAAAATTTTCTGATGTAGTAAAAGAGGCAAAAAAATTAGGTTATACTGAACCGGATCCGCGTGAAGATTTGTCGGGCAAAGACATAGGGCGCAAATTAATTTGTTTGGCGCGTGAAATTGGTTATGATGTTTCACTTAATGAAATTGAAATTGTTAACTTAGTGCCAGCAAATTTGCGTAAATGTAGCGTGGATGAGTTCATGTCCAGGGTTTCAGAGTGTGATAACGATATGCATAAAATGGTTGAAAAATCCAATAAGAATAATGAAAAACTACGTTATGTAGCCAGTATTAAAGCAGATAAGACATTGAGTGTTGCAATACAATCATGTCCCCAGGATCATCCGTTTAATCGTTTGCGTGGGACAGATAATATGCTTATTATTCATTCAAAGCGTTATAATGAGAATCAACCAATTATTATTCAGGGGCCAGGGGCTGGTTCTGAGGTCACAGCTGCTGGTATTTTTGCCGATTTACTTCGTTTAGCCGCATCGATCTAAAATGATAAAAAATATTAAAAAGATAGACTCAGGCAAGATTGAATCACCGGGAAATGACGAGCCATGCCGTTCCATGGCAGACACATGTCATCCCCTAGCAGTAGGGGATCTGCAGCAAAATCATGCATCTGTGGTTTTAAATAGCGTCAACCAAGTTACGGCTTTTGCTCCGGCAACAAGCGCTAATATGATTGTTGGCTTTGATATCTTGGGTTTTGCTCTTGATGCAGTTGGTGACGAGGTCACATTAATCAAACGTAATGATGGTCAGATTGTTATTGATGCTATTGAATCAAAACAGGAGTTACCATTACTGAGTAATAAAAATACTGCATCAATTGTTATAGAAAAAGCCTGTGCCGATTTAGGCATTAATTGTGGCTTCTCGCTTAGGATTAAAAAGGGTATCGCTCTTGGGTCTGGTATGGGTGGTTCTGCTGCTTCTGCGGTTGCTGCATTAGTTGCATTTAGTCATTTTTTACAGCAACCGTTATCAAATGAGCAATTAGCCTACTACGCTCTATTTGGTGAAGAGTTAGCATCTGGACAAAAACATGCGGATAATGTGGTTCCATGTATTTATGGTGGTGTAACGTTAACCAGGAGCATTGACCCGATAGATGTAATTAAGCTACCGGCGCCAGATTTGCAATGTATAATTGTACATCCGCATTTAACGGTTGAAACAAAGGCTGCACGTGGTATTTTAAAACCAGATATTACTATGAAAAATTTTGTGGCTCAAACTGCAAATCTGGCAAGTTTTATTGCAGCATTATATACGAATGATATGGCTCTCCTTGGGCGTTCATTGAATGATGTGGTTATTGAGCCACAACGAGCACATTTAGTTAATGGTTTTTATTCGGTAAAAGAGTTAGCTTATGACGGTGGTGCATTGGCTTGTTCTTTTTCTGGTTCCGGACCAACAATGTTTGCTTTGAGTGAAAAATTAGCTGATGCCAAAAAAATAGCGGCACAAATGGTAACTGGTTTTGAAAAATTAGGCATAAAAACCGATTGGTGGATTTCCCCAATTAATAAGAATGGTGCCTATGTCATTCCCGCGTAGGCGGGAATCCATGCTCTTTGTCCTTGCAAGCGCACATAATATCATTGCGAGCGCACATAATGTCATTGCGAGCGCACATAATGTCATTGCGAGCGCAGCGTGGCAATCTACTGTGTTGCATCATAGCGAGTTAATCCACAGGCGTAACCTCCAGAAAAACTTGCAATGATAATTCCCCTCTTGAGGGGTGGCAGGCGCAGCCTGACGGGGTGGAGGAGTAGAAAAGTGCTAAAATACTCCCAGTGGCACCATATTAAAAATAATTTTTTGGATATTAGATATGCTATATTACAGTACACGCAATAAAGAAAAAAAAGTAACCTTGGCAGATGCAATAAGCATCGGTTTAGCAGATGATGGCGGATTGTTTTTACCCGAGAATTTTCCAAAGATTGACATATCAACTTTGGACAAGCAAATGAGTTATGCCAACTTTGCTGCAGTAATTTTAAAAGATTACTTTACTGGCGATATACTTGAACCAAGTTTAGGTAGAATTTGCCATAATGCATTTAATTTTTCTCTTCCATTGACAAAGTTAGATGATAAGACACAAATACTTGAGCTATATCATGGTCCAACGTTATCCTTTAAGGATTTTGGTGCTCAGTTTTTGGCTGAGACAATGAATGAATTGGCCAAGCTTGATGAGGGTAAAAAAATCACGGTTATGGTTGCAACATCAGGGGATACGGGTTCTGCGGTTGCCAATGCGTTTTATGGTAAATCCAATGTAAATATTGTGGTTTTATTTCCTAAAGGTCAGATATCTAAGCGTCAGGAACAGCAAATAGCTACGTACAATGATAATGTTATTGCTATTGCGGTAGACGGAACTTTTGATAATTGTCAGAAAATTGTAAAAGAAGCTTTTACCGATACCTGGTGGCACAATACGGCACATGTTAGTAGTGCCAATAGTATTAATTTGGGGCGTTTATTGCCGCAGATGACGTATTATGCTTATACGAGTTTTCATTCATATCTAAAAACTGGTAAGGCGGTAAATTTAATTATTCCAACAGGTAATTTGGGAAATGCAACGGCTGCTTATTTTGCCAAAAATATGGGGTTTCCGATTGATAAGATAGTATTGTCAACTAATGCCAATAGTATTGTTCCAGATTTTGTAAAGAGTGGGGTATATACACCAAAAGCTAGTATTGCAACTTTAGCCAATGCTATGGATGTTGGTAATCCAAGCAACTTTGAGCGGTTACATAAATTATATCCAGATTTTGCAGATTTTACGGCTAATGTTAGTGCATACAGTGTGAATGATGAACAAATCAAGCAAACTATTAAATCAACTTATGAAAAACATAAAGTTATAATTTGTCCGCATACAGCAACAGCAATATTTGTACGTGAACATTGTTTAGATGCCAATGATACAGGTAAATCATGGATTGTGGTATCAACGGCACATCCGAGTAAATTTGAGACTGTAATTGAGCCAATACTTGGGATAAAGTTACCAGTACCCGATAGACTAAATGAAGTATTGCATCGGAAAAGCATGGCAATAGATTCTTCGGCAAGTTTAAATGCAGTAACAGATATTGTCAAACAACATTTTTTCAGCGCCTGATATTTATATAGGTTAGGCGAACATTTCTTGAAGCGAGTGCTTAATTTCTTCTTGCTCTTCTAATGAAATTTTAAGTATAAATTTAGTTAGCCGCTTTTTATCTAGAGTTCTTATTTGATCAAGTACTACATAACTAAGCCTACCGTTTATGTCTATTTCAATTCTAGTCGGAATATTGTTATGTGTTTGAGAAGTAATTGGTGCAACAATTACTGTTCTTATATTATTATTCATTTCATTTGGTGAGATGATCATAACCGGTCTAGTTTTTTTAATTTCAGCACCAATGGTTGGGTCCAAATTTGCTACATATATTTCAAATTGTTTCATCGAAATTCTCATCCTCAAAAACATCAGCTATTAGCAAAGCATCATCACCACACTCATGCAATTGTTTAAATGCCAAATCCCAGCCTGAACGAGGATGAGTACGAATGGTTTTTTTTATTCTAATTGTATGGTCTTGCTTGCAAAAATCTATATCTAAGACATCATTTACAGATATATGAGCATCCTCCAAAATGTGTCTGGGAATTATTATCCCCTTGCTTGTTCCGATTCCACGGCATTTAGTATGTAACATTTTATCTTACTCCTTTAATAATGACTCACACCGATATTATAATGTTATTATAATGATTTGTCAAGTAAATTTTACAACAGTAATTGAGCCAATATTTGGTATAAAATTAGCCATACCCGATAGACTAAATGAAGTATTGCATCGAAAAAGTATGGCGATAGATTCTTCGGCTACTCTAAATGCAGTGACAGATATTGTCAAACAACATTTTTTTAGCACCGATATTTGGAGTGGGTTGTGTTAAAGCGTTTAACACAACCCTAAGATTGCCGCTTATATTTTAAATTGGATTTAACATAAAAGTAGTACTATCTGAATAATGATACTTTACATTATAGCCTTGTGGAGGCACTGGATATAATGTTTCGACACCATTTACTATACGCCCGGCATTACCTTGAATATTTCTGTTGCCAAAACCATTAACAAAGAAATTAGTGACTCCAGGAGCTATTGTGATTGGAAAGTCAGTACAATAGAGGGATTTACTGCCAAATTGTGGAAAGTTCTTTTTAAAATATTCATAGTCTGTAGATGTATCAATATAGCATTTTGATGAATATGTTTTTGTCTCCGGTATTTATGCTGCATACTCAACCGCAACTAAAACATATTCATCGCTATGTTTGATTGATACATCACCCAATTATGAATATTTTAGAGCAAATTTCCCGCAATTTGGCAGTGACTCCCTTGAGTGTATTATTTCATAGAAATCTTCATCCTCAAAAACGGCCTTACCAGCTTCAGTTCTATCTTTTAATAATTGATACACAGCGTTGCCTCCAAAAGGTAACTATATCACGGACTAAATAAATGTCTTGACATAATTACGGTGATATGTGCTACACTTACAGCATACATTATGAGATTATGTATAGTCAATAGCGTAACCCAAAAATACGGCTAATATCTATCATCGACGGATTATGCTTTGAATGTAAATATTTAACGTATTTTAAACTACTCTTTAAGGGGGGATGTTATATGTTAATAATTATATTAAGATTAATTGCATTAGCCATATTTACATTAATTTGGTTCTTGCTGGTTATCCTGTTTTATCCAATTCTTCCAGAGCGTTATTGGATTCATTTTAGCAAATCTTGGGCTAATGGTTTACTATGGCTTATGGGAATAAAGGTTACATTTGAGGGCAAGCCGACTAATTATGTGGATAAAAATGCTATGGTTGTAGCCAATCACATCTCATGGTTAGACATTCCAATTCTATATACTCAGCATTCCATTGGATTTATAAGTCGTAAGGAAATTAAAAATTGGCCTATTTTAGGTTTATTAATTAGAAGCGGAAATACAATTTTTATTGACCGCGAGCGCAAACGGGATCTAATTCAAACTATTCAGGTAGTACGTGAAAAATTGCAAACAGGGTCGATGGTGGGATTATTTCCTGAGGGCAAAACTAGTCTTGGTTTGGAGGTAATGCCGTTTAAATCAGCCTTATTTGAAGCGGCAATGTTAGCTAATTCTACTATCATACCTTTTGTCATTGAGTATTATACTATGGATGGTAAGCCAACCAATGTGGTAACTTACGCAGATGAAACTAATTTTTGGCAATGTTTGATAAGGTCTCTTAAGCTGAATGGTATATTAGTGAAAGTAATACCTCTACCAAGAGTTATGGCATGTGAATTTGGCAATCGTAAAGAATTATCAAAATATTTACATCAACAAATTCATGACCAATTTCAAACATGTTGGTATTTCGAGCCTACGGTATCGCACCTCGCTTTCTGTCATGCAACCATTTCTTAAAGCGAGTGCTAAAAAATTAGGATAATCTCCTTTCGAAAGGCGAATAAATGTGAAAAAGAATATTACAAACAAGTCTGCAATGAATAGCCGCAGTATAGATTGGAAAAAAGTAGATGCAATTCCTGAATCTGAATATGACTATGATGAAGCGCCTGAAGCTACTTTAGAGTTTTTTAGGACTGCTTCAATAAGAATGCCTGATACAACTAAACCCATTACTGTGCGTGTAAGAGCAAGTACATTGGAATTTTTCAAGCATCAGTCAAAGCATTATCAAACTCTGATTAATGCGGTTTTAGATGCTTATGCTGAGGCGCATAGAAAGAGTAAGCTTGTACATTAGGTTAAGATAGCCAGATTAAACTGGCTATTCGACCAGTTACCTCATCCCTGCGATGGGAAAAAAATAGTTCCTCGTTGCAATAAGTGCACATATCAGATAAATATATATTTTGTTCCAATAGTCCTAATCTCAACAATTGTGCCTTGGCAATTGCGGTTAAATCACAGTGAAATTTGTCATCACCAATCTCACTAAAAAAATGTTGATTATCTATATTCTGATGCACAAACATTTCAAATACTTCCTGGCCAACCTCAAAATGATTTTTACAAATAGCTGGTCCTATATAGGCTAATATATTGGCGCTTTGCAGACCGCTGGTGTGGATGGTTTTGCCAATAATATTATTTTCCACTCCACGCCATCCGGCATGAACTGCAGCGACAAAACTGGCTTTTTTATCGGTTAAAAGTATCGGGATACAATCAGCCGACATAACCACACATACTTTATTTTTTTGACAGGTAAAACTGGCATCATAATTATGCAGGTTCAGAGCATCAGATGAAGTATTGTCAAGACAGATCAGATTATCACTATGTGATTGATTAAGCCAAAATGGCTTACCTGGCAGAGATTTCTCCAATATTAGTCGGTTTTGCATTACCAATTCTGGGGCATCGCCAACATGAGTACCCAAATTAAAGGTGTTATATGGAGCCACAGAGACACCGCCAATCCGGGTGGTAATCAAACATCCCACACTAATTGGAGCTGCCCAGTTTGGAGTAATAAAATTATTCATTGACATATAAAATCTCCCAATTACCATCATCAAAGTCATCATCATCATTATCCGAGTTGCCATCATGTTCAAGTTCATGTAACAGGAAACGTATATCTTCTGGGATAGCGGAAGTAAAACTTACGACCTCGTTACTTTCCGGATGAATAAAACTTAATTTCAAGGCATGTAGAGCCTGCCGGTTCAGGCTAATAATTGCATCAGCTATATGTTGTGGATAGTTAATTTTATGGCTGCCATAGGTTTTGTCACCAACCAAAGGGTGATGAATTGATTTCATATGTACACGTATCTGGTGCGTACGCCCAGTTTCTAATTTACATTCAATATAGCTAAATTCATCAAAATATTGTAAGGTACGAAAGTGCGTAATTGCTTCTTTTCCAGCAACGGCTAAAACTGCCATTTTGATACGATTATGCAAATCACGGCCGATATTCTTATTTACAGTACCACTTTTTGGGGTCCGTCCTTCAACGATGGCGCGGTAGATTCGTGTTACAGTATGGTTTTGTAGTTGCTCGACTAGTCTTACCTGAGCTAAAGTTGTGCGGGCTACGACCATAAGTCCGGAAGTATCTTTATCCAGACGATGGACAATTCCAGCGCGGGGAATATGTTTTAATTCAGGGAAATGATATAACAGACCATTAAGGAGTGTTCCGCTCCAGTTGCCATTACCTGGGTGGACAATTAACCCGGCTGGTTTATTAATTACAATTATGTGCTTATCACTATAGACAACGTCTAAATCAATATCTTCTGGAGTAAATGCCCGTTTATCATCACTCATTATTGGCGTAATGAATACCTTCTCTGAGCCTAAGACCCGATCTTTGGGTTTGGGTATTTTGTCTTCTACCAGGATTGCTCCAGCCTTTATCCAATTAGTGATTACACTTCGGGATAATTCTGGTATAATCTCGCTTAGAGCAGCGTCTATTCTAGAGCCGCCTAAGTTATTTGGAATTGTGACAAAGTATGGCTCGGTGCTGTCGATATTATTTTGGGATTCGGTTTTCATAATGTTTTTATACGCTCGTTTGTTAATATTAGCTATTTTAACACTTTTTATAATGTCGTGTTCAGATAGCGATGATCCGGTACGTGCAGAAACCAGGGGATGGTCGGTGCAAAAGCTTTATTCTGAGGCAAGTTCAGAGTTAGCTAACCATAATTATAGTCGGGCAATAAAGTTGTACAAAGTGTTAGAATCAACCTATCCTTATGGAGTATATGCTCAGCAGGGCTTGCTAGATTTGGCATATGCATATTTTCAGGATGATAAACCAGAGTTGGCATTGCCAACGGTTGACCAGTTTATAAGTACCTATCCCACAAATATAAATATGGATTATGCACTGTACCTTAAAGGTTATATTAATTATAAAAATAATAATGGTTTCATGTCGAGGTTTTCCGGTCAGGATTTAAGTGAACGTGATCCTAAGAGCGTATTGGAGGCATATAAGGCATTTAGTACCTTGGTATCTACGTTTCCGAATTCTAAATTTACACCGGATGCCAAAGATAAAATTAATCGGTTGATTAATGCACTATCGCGTGGAGAAATATATCGTTCACGCTATTATATGAGTATTAAGGCATATTTGGCTGCGATTGGCAGAGCCGGGAGCGTAGTTACCAATTACCCAAATACACCGTATGTAGAGGAAGCATTGGCGATACAGATTGTGGCTTACCACGATCTTGGGCAGGAAACTTTAAGTACCGATACAACCAAGATCTTAGCGCTAAATTTCCCTAAGAGTAAGTATTTAACTAAACCATGGAAATACAATAATATGCCATGGTATTCATTCTGGCAATCAGATAGATAAAGCATCGCTAATAATTCCCCTCTGGAGGGGTGGCAGGCTATGCCTGACGGGGTGGGGAAGTTATTCCCGCATGTCATTCCCGCGTAGGCGGGAATCCATAATAATAAAGGAGAGCACATTTAATGCAACGCAAAATTTTTGATAAGTTGATTTTTTTAAGTTTAATAGCTTTATTTACAGCGCCATTTTTAATTCCATACAGTTATTTTCCGGTAACTAAATTTTATTCTGAACTTTTGACCTTGTGTCTTGCTGCTTTTACTGCAGTACTCATGATATTTCGGGCCGGGCGGATTGCAATTTCAAATGCCGGAATAGCTTGCGGTTTGTTTGTTATTTTTCTAATAGTTCAAATTTTTGTGGTTAATGTTCACTTTTCAGGAATAAATATTAATATTGCTATCGAGTTTTTAGTAGGAATGTCCTTATCTATTGGTATTACGTCTTATATTGAAGGAAATGAAGAAAAGCGGAATCAATTATTTAAAATGATTGCCTGGGCAATAGTTATTGGTACAACAGTACAGGCGATCTATGGATTTCTGCAATATACTGGTCAGGCCGCAAATTTTAAAGATATTATTCTGTATGTAACTAATCGAGATGATAATGTCTTTGGTAATATTGGGCAAAAGAATGATTATGTTGATTTTATAACTATGGGTGTGTTTGCTTTGGCTTACCTCTTTTTTATCAAAGAAATAAATAAAGCAGTATTTTTTGTTTATGAGTTATTTTTTATTATTATTCTAAGTGCTACTACTTCAAGAATCCCCTTTGTGTTTTTCATTTTCGCAGTACTGATGACTGCTGTTTTCATTTTTGCCAATCGCAAGAATAATGAAATTCGTCCGGCTAATCGGCAGGTTTTGTTTATATTATTCGGACTTATAGGTTCATTAATAATAGTTGAAGCAATTTTACCACAAATAGTTGAACTTTTTATACCTGCAAAAGTTGCAACCTCTGGTTTATATCGCTTTACTGCAGACAATATTAATCAATCAACCTACCGTAGGTTTTATGAGTGGTACAAGGATATTATGCTTTTTGCGGCACATCCGCTATTTGGCGTTGGTTGGTTTCAGTACCCCAAGGCCGCAATTGATATCATGTTTAGCGATCCACGGTTTAGTTATATTCCAGCAAATCAGGCATTATATACGCATAGCCATAATACGCCATTAAATGTGTTGGCTGAAACTGGTATTATTGGTTTTGGGATAACAATTGCGTATGGTTTTATTTATACTTTGTATAAAATGTTCAGAAATTTTAACAATCATGTTACTTTGTTTATTTCATTTATTATTTTAACTATATTTGCCCAGGGCTTATTTCAATATCCTTTATGGTACGCATATTTTTTAATGTATATCATTTTGCTATTGTCGGTCGATAAGCCTATTTATATAATAAACAATCATAAGCTTATAAAGGCTATATCATGGCTTATATTTGTATGTTTTATCTGGTTTGCCGCGATAAGCATTCCAATATATAACCAGTTGGTTGCTTATACTATAATCCCCAAAGATGCTGACGATTATGCCCATAATGTGAGTCAATTAAAATATATTATTGATGCCAGTGAAATGTGGGCGGTGCCATCCTTGATGGTGATGGATTCATATAATGTACCGGGTAGCCCACAAACTAACGCAGCGCTAAGACCTGAAGAGCAATTGAAGTATGCTGATATGATGGGGAATTTGCTCCCATACCCCGGTATTATATTTAAACAGATTGTTACGCATAAAATGGCGGGGGACGAGGCTGGTTCTACATATTATGCTAATATACTTGCCCATGGTTATCCGTTTTTTAAAGATCAGTATGCCCAGCAATTACAATTAGATCAGAGATTTACACCTCAGGTAACGGTAATCTATGACTTTAAATATGAAGATAGATCCATTTTCTCAAAAACATTAAATAAAAAGGTTGGACAATAAATGATAGAAATGAATAATTATGTTCCTGTAGTTGTGGAACAAAGTGCAAAAGGCGAACGGTCTTTTGATATATACTCACGTCTTTTGCGTGATCGTATAATATTTTTGGTAGGTGAAGTAAATGACCAAACTGCTAATGTGGTTGTGGCGCAGATGCTATTTTTGGAAGCAGAAAACCCGGATAAGGATATTTACTTTTATATAAATTCACCTGGAGGTTCAGTGTCGGCCGGATTATCAATATATGACACAATGAACTTTATCAAATGTGATGTAAATACATTATGTATTGGTCAGGCGTGTTCGATGGGTGCTTTTTTATTATCTGCTGGGGCAAAAGGAAAGCGCTTTGCGTTGCCTAATTCACGGGTTATGATTCATCAACCACTAGGTGGTATGAATGGTGCAGTTCAGGCTTCTGATATTGAAATTTTAGCTAAAAATATTTTATTTACCAAACGCAAATCGAATCAATTATTGGCCCTTCATACAGGTAGAACTGAAGAAGAGCTTGAACGTGATACGGATCGTGATAATTTTATGAGTGCAGAAGAAGCCAAAGATTATGGCTTGATCGATTCAGTATGGACCACCAGAGCAGAACGCATTTAGCGTCATTGCGAGCGCAGCGTGGCAATCTCTGCCCGTCATTGCGAGCGGAGCGTGGCAATCTCTGCCCGTCATTGCGAGCAAAGCGTGGCAATCTCTGCCCGTCATTGCGAGCAAAGCGTGGCAATCTACTGTTTTTTATATAGGAATATTAATTTATGATAGGAAGAAATTGTTCAATTTGCGGTAAATCTGAAAAAGAAGTACTGCATCTGGTTGAAGGTGATCACGGGCGTGTTTGTAATGAATGTGTTGAAAAATGTGCGCAGATATTAAAATCTAGTCCAGACAAAGAGGATATAGTTGAAACCCCAAAACCGATCCCAACCCCACACGAAATAAATGCGGAATTAGATAAATATGTAATTGGTCAGGAGCAGGCGAAGAAAGTTCTGTCTGTTGCGGTATTTAATCATTACAAACGTATTCATGATATTACGGACGATGAATGCGAGCTGAGTAAAAGTAATATTTTATTAATAGGCCCTACAGGATCTGGTAAAACCTTGTTAGCACAAACACTAGCCAGATTTCTGCATGTGCCATTTGCCATTGCAGATGCCACAACATTAACTGAGGCTGGTTACGTGGGCGATGATGTCGAAAATGTACTGGTTCGTTTATTGCAAAATTGTAATTTTGATGTTAACAAAGCGCAAAATGGAATTATATATATCGACGAGATAGACAAGATTGCGCGCAAATCAGAAAATCCGTCAATAACCCGTGATGTATCGGGTGAAGGTGTACAGCAAGCCTTACTTAAACTGGTTGAGGGTACTGTTGCCAATGTTCCGCCACAAGGCGGACGTAAGCATCCCGGGCGTGAAATGATACATTTGGATACGAGTAATATATTATTTATTTGTGGTGGAGCTTTTGATGGTTTGGAAAAAATTATACAAATGCGAACACAAAAATCTGGAATTGGTTTTGCGGCAAGTGTTGTATCTAAAGATGATGCAGCAAATAAGAACTTTTATCTAAAAGAGGCTGAGCCAAATGATTTGGTTCGGTTCGGTTTGATTCCAGAATTTATTGGACGCTTACCAATTCACGCTGTTTTGGAAGAGTTGGATCTAGCTAGCATGGTCCGCATTCTTACTGAACCAAAAAATGCTCTGGTGAAACAATACCAAAAATTATTTAAAATGCAAGAAGTTGATTTACAGTTTGATGATGCTTCAATTGCAGCTATAGCAAAAAAAGCCATGGCTAGAAAAACTGGTGCCAGAGGGCTTCGTTCAATAATTGAGGACGTGCTCCTTAATACTATGTTTGATCTGCCTACTTCTCATGATGTTGTTGCTGTGAGGGTAACAGAAGCTTCTGTTAATGAAAAAGATGCTCCGCTATTTATTAAAAGCAATGCTCAGGTTAGTTAACCAGTGTCATTCCCGCGAAGGCGGGAATCTGCATTATAATGTAAAGAAACGATTTATTTCTGGAGAGGGATAAAATGTCAACGTATTTGGACGTAAAAACATTAAAAACTGGATTTTGGCATATGCCGAAGACTTTTTATGCGGTTTTATTTATTGAATTTTGGGAGCGATTTGCGTTTTATGGAGTTCAGGCAACAGCAGTAATTTATTTCATCAAACAATTTGGTATGCTTGAATCAAAAGCGAATGTTTTGGTCGGGTCTTTTTTTGCTCTTGCTTATGCCTTTATGGTAGTAGGTGGAGTTATTGGGGATAAGTGGCTTGGTTTACGCCGTTCTTATTTTCTGGGTATTTTATTTCTGATATTCGGTTATGGTATGTTGTGCATTTCGCCGAAGATTTTTGGGGTATATCTGGGGCTTGGTTTGGTTGTAGTGGGAAATATGTTATTTAAAACCAATGCTACCAATTATGTAAGTAGATGTTTTGAGGATCAGGATCCACGCCTTGATGCCGCATATACTTATTTTTATATGTCTATAAATCTTGGCAGTTGGAGCAGTATAATGATGGTGCCGATTGTATGCCAGGAGTTTGGTTATCCAGTTGGATTATCTTTGTTGGCGATTGGTATGATTATTGCCCTAATTTCATACTTTATTTTTTTGCCAAGACTTAAACACTCCGATAATCAGGCAGGTAAAAATAGTAAAAACATGTGGTCCAGAATGACTATAGTTACAGTAATAGGGATTGTACTTGCGTTTGTATTTAGTTGGCTATTCAGAGATTTAATCCTTTGTCGGATTATTATGTATTCTGCATCAGTATTGATTTTAGTTGTGTATTTGTATATAGCAAGCAGATTGAATCATTATGAAGCACGTGGTATGTATGTAGCGCTTATGCTTATGCTGCAGTCGGTAGTTTTCTGGATTTTATATATTCAGGCTGCAACCTCCATGACGCTATTTGCCTTACATAACGTCCAGTTGTCTTACTTTGGCGTTAACATACCAGCTGGATCAACCCAAAGTTTAGATCCATTATTTGTTATTCTCATGTCACCCATATTAGCTAATATTTATATGTGGCGGAGTAAAAAACTTGGTCAGGACTTTCCGATACCGGGAAAGTTTGCTCTGGGTTTGATTTCTGTTGGATTGTGTTTTATGGTTTTGGGATTTGCCAGCCAATTTTTTTCTGATCACAATTCTCATGTATCAATTTTCTGGCTTGTATTAGCTTATGCCTTGTATGCTTTTGGAGAATTATTAGTTTCAGCGATAGGTTTGTCAATGATTGCACAACTGCTGCCAAAACGAATTGGTGGATTTGGGCAGGGAGTATGGTTCCTGGTAACAGCCCTGGGCATGCAAATTGGTGGTCAATTGGCTGCCTTTGCCTCAGTAGATACGGTTGGGAAAGAAGTACATGCAAGTGACACTCTGGCTGCATATATGAGTTTATTTTATCGCCTGGGATTTGTAACTATAGTAATAGGCGTTGTGCTAATTATGTTGATAAAACCGACATGTAGGGCTATAGAGCAGATAAAGCTTCACCATGGTTGATAAAATGGGAAAAATAGTTTTATTCAGAGTGCTTGTCTTGTTGTTATGTATAAGCCAAAATTGGGCAATTGGTAAAAAATTTGAATGCCATATTGCATTGCCGCCCAGGATCGCAAAGCTTACTTCTCTACAAAAAATGCTAATCTTCACATATTTTATAAAGACCCTGACATAATTGGAAATGAATGTGGAGAGCGTTTAGCGCAATGTATGAAAAAATGCGCATTAGGGTACATTTGCCTGGGTTTTAGTATACTGTCAGTGGGTATGGCATGTGAGTATTTTTTTGGTAATGGCTCTTGATTGAAATTAGCCATAGCATTAGCTTTTTGCTTAAGAAAATGATATAAAATTACCATGAATGTTGTTAATAATGATAGAATCCCACCTATTGTTAATGTTACGGGGATAGAGTTAGAATGATTATTACGCGGAGTCCATTACGTATCTCATTGGGAGGCGGTGGAACAGATTTGCCGTCATATTATTGCGAGCATGGAGGCTTTTTAATTGCTGCGGCTATTGATAAATACGTATTTATAACTTTGCATAAAACATTTGTTGATGATTTAATTATTAAATATTCAAAACTGGAACGAGTTCGATCAGTTGAGGATGTACAGCATCCTATTATTCGTGAAGCATTTAAATTTGTGGGCGTTGATGCATCATACCTTGAGGTTGCCAGTATGGCTGATATTCCATCTGGTACTGGTTTAGGGTCATCAGGTAGTTTTACCACAGCGCTCTTAAAAGCTTTACACACTTATAAAAAGCATTTAATTCATCCAGAGGTTTTAGCCGAACAAGCTTGCCATATTGAAATTGACAAATTACAAGAACCAATCGGCAAGCAGGATCAATATATTGCTGCATATGGGGGTATAACATGTTTCAACTTTTTGCCAAATCATCGGGTAGAAGCATGGCCGCTTAAAATTGATAATGATACTTTACATAGCTTAGAAGATAATCTGTTATTGTTTTTTACTGGTTATTCACGTTCAGCTTCTTCTATTTTAAATGAACAGCATGTGAAGAGTAAAAAAAATGATAGTGATATGACCAGGAATTTACATTTTATTAAAGACTTAGGTTTACAAAGCAAAGATGCCTTAGAAAGTGGAGATTTACATGCATTTGCTGAATTAATGAATGTGCATTGGGAATCAAAAAAACAACGTTCTTCCAATATGAGTAATAGCCATATTGATGATTTATACTTACTTGCACGTAAAAATGGGGCCCTTGGTGGTAAGGTTATTGGTGCTGGTGGCGGCGGATTTTTAATGTTTTATGCTGATGATAAAGCTAGGTTACGTAAGGCCATGCGTGAGGCTGGTTTACATGAAGTTCGGTTTCGCTTTGATTTTCAAGGCACGAAAATAATTGACGAATCATGATAACCCCTGCGTTACCGGTGGCTATATTGGCTGGTGGCTTAGCTACCCGTTTAAGACCCATTACTGAAAAAATCCCCAAGTCATTGCTGGACATAAATGGCGAACCATTTATTGCCCATCAATTACGCTTACTCAGGCAGAATGGTATTAACCGTGTAGTAATTTGTGTCGGTTATTTGGGTGAAATGATCCGGGATTTTGTTGGTGACGGTAATAAGTTTGGGCTTGATGTTGATTATTCTTTTGATGGGCCTTTGCTGCTTGGCACAGGTGGAGCCCTTAAAAAAGCCCTACCGAAGCTTAACCACGAATTTTTTGTGATTTATGGTGACTCTTATTTACCATGTGATTACATGCATGCGCAAAAACAATTTGTAGGCAGTGGAAAACTATCCTTAATGACCTTATTCCATAATAAAAATATGTGGGATAAGAGTAACGTAGAATTTAGGGGTGGGGCTATTATTGAGTATAACAAATTAAAACAAACTGAATCAATGGAATACATTGATTATGGTTTGGGAATTTTTAAAGCTGACGCATTTGAAATGGTACCAGATAATTTAAACTACGATCTATCTGAGTTATACAAATTATTATTACAGAAAGATCAGTTGTTTGGTCAGGTTGTTATGCAACGCTTCTATGAAGTTGGGTCATATACAGGGATACAGGAATTAAGTAAATATTTAACACGCTCATCTATTTAAAATTAGGAGAATTTATATGCAATTTATTTCACAATTTTTAACTGAGTCAAAAAATATTATTGATCAATTAGATACTAACAATATAAATAAAATGGTTAATTTAATCGCTGATACTCGTGCTAAAGGCGGAAGAATGTTTATTCTTGGGGTTGGCGGTAGTGCAGCTAACGCATCTCATGCTGTTAATGATTTCCGTAAAATTGTCGGTATTGAAGCATATGCGCCAACCGATAATGTTTCTGAGCTAACTGCACGTACGAATGATGATGGTTGGGCAAGTGTTTTTGCGGCATGGCTTGAAGTGAGTCATCTAAAGCCTAATGATTTGTTGTTTATTCTGTCTGTTGGTGGCGGCAATCTTGAAAAAAACGTAAGTCCAAATTTGGTTGCTGCACTAAAATATGCAAAACAAGTAGGTGCTAAAGTGATTGGAATTGTTGGCAAAGATGGCGGCTATACGGCACAAGTTGCTGATGCATGTGTTATTATACCTACGGTTAATTCAGAAAATATTACTCCGCATTCCGAGGCCTTTCAAGCGGTGGTATGGCATTTATTAGTTTCTCATCCAATGCTTAAAAATGCACAAACAAAATGGGAATCAGTTAAGTAGTCTAGATTGGCTTCTTGTAAACGTAAATATTTTTCCATATTTCAGTATAAAGTGAAAATGCATGATTAAGCGTATATTTGAGTTTGGTAATTTTGAAAGCACTCAACCAGACCAAGAGAGTTTTTCATTTGGTATGAGAGTATTTAACGTTATAGCACTAATCATAACTGTTTTTACTTATATGGTGATTTTTTGGACATCTAATAAAGGTTTTAATCTCACTGACGAGAGCAATTATTTATTAATGTCACAGTATCCCAATGATGTCTCATTTAGCTATACATTTTTTTATTGGTATAGCCATTATTTATTTAGATTAGTAAATTATAATATTGTTATGATGCGCCAGATTTCAATATCGTTAAACATATTCTCAGTTCTTATTTTTAGTTATGGTAGTAGTAAATTTTTAAAAAAAATAGGTCTGCTGCAAAAAAGGTCTTTTTTATTATTTTATTGCTTTCTTTTAATTTCATCTTCACACCAGTACGTTTTACCATATTTTTTAAATTATTATACTTTAACATTTTTTTCTATCTATAGTTCAATTGCTCTACTTTTAATTACTTTTTCAAAAGATGATAAAAATCATAATATTGCAAATAATTTTACTTACTTTATGTCTGGTTTTTGTGGGGCGATCACAATATTTGTAAAACTGCCTACTGGCATATTATTATTGTTAGTCTTTCTAATTATGATGCTTTTAAGTACGGATAAAAAAAGATTATGCATTTTTCTAAGCCTTGGGTATTTAGCACAAATATTAGTTTTCTGTATCATGACATATCCCCATAATATTATTCGAGAATCATATTTAGGGTTCCAATATATTTACAGTATCGGAGAGGATCATCGACCGGGTTATTTGCTAACACAAATTAAACAAATAGTCGAGGTATTTCTAAAATTAGAGATTTTAATTCCTCTTATCCTTTTATTTACTATTAAGATCATTTCAATAAAAAGGCATATGGACCAAAGAATTATTAAATGGTATTGTTTAGTTGGGTTTGTGGGGTACGTATTTACATATTCTTTTTATATGCTATCACACAGATTATATTATTCCGTAATTGATACCACAGCCTTTGTTATTTCTTTGATTTGCTTGGGCTTTTTGGTTTTATTGAATACGCTTTTTGATCGAACTTTTTTCAAATTTTTAAGTAATAAATTACTCATATTTTTTATAATTGCACTTTTAGTACCTGGAATAATAATGGTAGGGACTGGTAACTATTTACCTATGATGTTTGGGTATTGTTTTATGAGTTGGTTTGTAATCATTTTTGTTCTTGCAGAAAGAATATTTTTAAATTTTAAGCAAAAAAAAATTGGCATATTTTTTATTTTAGGTTTAATGATTATATTATCCATCGATTCGATTTGCTTAATTAATACAGCAGGACACGGATACTACGGAACGATGTGGGAACAAAAATTTCCTACAAAGATTAATAACTCTACAATAATGACTGATAAAACACTGCATATTATGATAAATTCAGTTAAAGATTTAGCACAGAAATGCGGTTTTATCCAAGGTGATTTTATAATATCCTTATATAATCACCCTGGGTTTGTGTATGCAATTGGTGGACGCACGCCAAATTGGCCATTTTTACTGACATTAGTTACCAAAGAAGAAACTATTCAGTCAACTGAAAAAATTCTATCGGGAGTGACCACAACCCATAGTACATTTTTAATGTCTATAAATAATGGATTAAACGATTATGCACCAAAGATAGCAAAAAATATTAATAAGGATTTTAATTATTGTGGGTCAGTGACATTTAAAAATAATGTTCAGAAAAATTGTTGTACATATCCTACAAATAAAATTGATTTATATAGACATAATTAATTGAGAAAATGAATGATTAATTCAAGACCAAAAGTACAGCCAGTAGCGGTTTTTTTAGATCGCGATGGAGTTTTAAATCGAGCTATAATAAAAAATAATAAACCATATCCTCCTGCAAATTTGGGAGAACTTGAAATACCAGGCGATGTCGCATCATCGATTTTCGCTTTAAAAGCTGCTGGTTTTCTTACGATCGTTGTAACGAATCAACCTGATGTTGCTCGGGGTACTACGAAGCGTGAAACGGTGGATTTAATTAATCATAAGCTTGTAGATAAGTTACTGCTGGATGATGTATTTGTTTGCTTTCATGATGATACTGACAAATGCTTCTGTCGTAAACCTCAGCCCGGATTGTTGCTAATGGCCGCTAAACAGTACGGGATTAATTTAACTAATAGCTACATGATTGGTGATCGTTGGAAAGATATTGAAGCGGGACAAAGCGCTGGCTGCCGCACAATTTGGATTGATCATGGATATGCGGAAAAAGTGCCACTACCAGACTATAAAACAACTAGTTTGTCTGATGCTGTGAGTTGGATTTTAAAAAATATTTAATTTCAATAAGGAATTTCAAAATGAAAACTGTGAATGAATTAAAAGTAAAAATATTTGCTGATGGTGCTAATAAAGAAGGCATATTGGATATGTACAGCAAATCACATATTAAAGGTTTTACTACAAATCCAACGCTCATGTGCAAAGCCGGAATTAGCGATTACAAGGCATTTGCATTAGATATTCTTAGATCGATACCTGATAGACATGTTTCATTTGAAGTTTTTTCTGATGATTTTAGTGAAATGAAACGGCAGGCATTAGAGATTGCAAGTTGGGGAAAAAATGTTTATGTCAAAATTCCGGTTACTAATACTTTGGGCGAGTCTTCGATTAATTTAATTCGCGACCTGGCTAAAGCTGGCGTAAAGCAAAATGTTACTGCATTGATGACGTTACAACAAGTCAGAGAAGTAACCGATGCCCTTGCACAAGGTCCTGCTGCGTGTGTTTCAGTATTTGCAGGACGTGTTGCTGATACTGGATTTGATCCAGTTCCCATGATGGCTGATGCGGTAAAGATATTGGCACCATATCCACATTTGGAATTAATTTGGGCTAGTCCACGTGAACTGCTTAATATATTTCAAGCAGACGATGTAGGGTGTCATATCATTACTGTAACTAATGATATATTGAAAAAACTTGATCTAGTAGGTAAAAGCTTGGATGAATATTCATTAGAAACTGTAAAAATGTTTCGTACTGATGCGGTAAAAGCTGGATTTACGTTATAAAAAGTTCATTCATTTATTACACTAAAGGGATGCATAAATGCAAAAAAACTTTAAGTTAACTCCATTGGCTAAAAATTGGCGACAGGTTTTATTACTTGGATTATTTTTTGGTTTTTTTGCTATATCATTAATGTCACCAATTGCTTCGAATACGATTTTACCATTTTGCCCTGATTTTTTAGCACATATTGGATTAATTGTGCAGGCTAAAATGGCATTAGTTGAAGGTCAATTTCCACTTCGTATTGCACCGTGGCAGTTTGGTGGCTGGCGTTACCCTGTATTTCAATTTTATGCTTGTTTATCTCATACAGTTGCAGCACTGATCTATGAGTACATTACACCGACAAACCCATTTATTGCGCTAAAAATAACTTTATGGTTAGCGCTCACGTTTGCCGGGGTATATATTTATCGCTTAGTTTATCAATTGACAAGTTCGCCGATAAATAGTCTGTTATCAGCTGTAGTCTACATGTCAGCTCCATATTTTATTATCAATCTTAATGTTCGTGGGGATTTTGGCGAATCTGTTGCATTAGGCATAATACCGATTATTTTATTTTATACCTTTCAAATGGTTAGAAAACCGAATTTGATAAACTTTTGCTGTGTTGCATTTAGTTGGTCAATGCTAGCTTTAACCCACACTATAACATTTGTTTATACATCATTTTTTATTGGTCTATTTCTTGTTTCTATGATTTTTATAAAAAATTCAGGCTTTACATTTAGGAAATTACTTTTTTTAGGCCTGGCTTATGTGTATAGCTGTTTATTAGCATTATGGTTTCTTGCACCAGTAGCAATTGTAGAGAAATTATTGACAATTGATGCAGGTTTAGGAGGTGGCGGTATGGATGCTTGGCTAACGCCAATAGCCTCATTACTCTCCGTGACGGCAATTAGTCCAATTCCATTGCCTGGAAATGGTTGGTTGCAAATTCCATTGTATCCAGCAGTGGCCTGGCCTATGCTACTGGCGGTTGGTACTGCTATTTATGTGTATATAAATAGGGGTTTAATCAAGAAAACTTATATTGATAAATTTTATGGCGTATTATTGCTGTTATTTTTCTTATCATTTTTTATGATTTGGACTCCACTTAATTTTTGGCATTATTTGCCAAAGTATTTAACGGTGGTACAATTCAGCTACCGCTTATTGGCTCAGCTTATGTGGATAGGTACTATATTGTTTGCCTGGGCGATTTCCTGGATATTTCAGGATAAATTAGATAAGAGGCATTTAATGGTTGGTGTCTTACTACTTGGAATTGCTAATGGATCATGGTTGCATACAAATGAGAGTAGTAAAAAAACAATAGAAAATATTGTACAAAATCCTGATATGGGTTATGGGCGGTTTGCATTTTTAACATCACAAATTAATAGTACAGAATCTAGTTTTGCAAAGATTATACAACCAGTATCAGAAATACAAAAATTTTGTAAACAAGTAGGTGTGACAACTATTTGTAATATTAGTGTAGCACAAGAGGGATATATACAGCTGCCAATTTTATATTATCCAAATCTTCTTGAAATAACAGCTAACAGACATATGGTATCATACCAGCCGTTTAAAGTTGACGTACATAGCACACTACCCCTTTATATGAAAGATACTATTATTAATCAAATGACAAACCCTATGTTGGCTGGAATAAAATTATTGCCAGGTTCGTATGAAATTCGCGCAAAATTTGTAGGTTTACAGTGGGCTAATTGGATAAGTATAGCTGCATGGTTTGGCTTGGCGGTTTTGTTTCTATTTTCTGTATTTAAAAGATCTAAGGATGGCGTATGATTAACAGTATTCCACAAATATCAATAGTAGTTCCAGTATATAAGGAAGAAAATGGTATAAAACCATTTTTAAAGCGTATGGAAGCCGTTTTTGACAAAATAAATCTTAGCTATGAGATAATATTTTGTTTGGATCCATCTCCAGATCAAACAGAGAAGGTTGTACTGGAAGAAATTGAACGCAATTCAAATATTAAATTGGTGGTATTTTCACGCCGTTTTGGTCAACCTGCTGCAACAATGGCTGGAATTTTGCTAGCTAAGGGTGAGACCTGTTTGGTGATTGATGTAGATTTACAAGATCCACCAGAGTTATTGGAGGAGATGTATAATAAGCTACACGAAGGTTATGAAGTAGTTTATGCTAAACGACGTTCACGAAAGGGTGAAACATTAATTAAGCGTTTGGTCTCTTACTTTGGTTATAGTGTTATAAATCGTTGGAGCGATGTACCAATTCCTCGCAATACCGGAGATTTCCGGGTTATGACACGCCGTGTAATAGAAGAGTTACGTGGTTTGAACGAATCGCATGGTTTTCTGCGTGGTTTAGTAGCGTATGTTGGATTTAAGCAAAGTTTTATTGAATATGATCGTGATGAAAGATTTGCTGATTCGGGTAATTATAATCGTTTCTTAGGCTCACTTAGAATTGGTCTAAATGGAATAATTAGTTTTAGCAGCCGCCCACTACAAATGATGTCAGTTGTTGGTATGGTTGTTGCTGGATTTAGTTTTTTACTCGGTTTATGGTATATGTTTCAAAAACTAGTGGGTATTCCATTAACTCCTGGACTATCTACAACAACAATATTAATTAGTTTTTTTGCTGGTGTACAGTTATTATCTTTAGGAATAATGGGCGAATACGTTGGGCGAATTTATGATGAAGTTAAACGTCGACCAATGTATATTGTAGATAAAATAATAGATAAAAATGCAAATTAAGTGATATTTGCCAGATATTAGACGTAACGATAAAGGGGTAACAATGAGTGATAGCAAATGGCCTAAGGAGTTCCCACCATTAACGCCTAAGCAACAGGAAATTAGTAATGATTTTATGCAACATTGGCATGAAAAATTATCAAAAAACTATGGTATTATAGATAGGTTTAACCATGGGTATGCCGTTAAACATGCTGATGGTAATTTTTTGCATACTTTAGAAATTGGGGCTGGATTGGGCGAGCATATAAAGTATGAGCATCTGACGGATGAACAAATGCAAAATTATGTAGCTTTAGAATTACGTGAAAATATGGCGGCACAAATTCGTCAGCGGTTCCCACAAGTTCAGACTTGCGTTGGTGATTGTCAAAATACTCTGCCATTTGCCGATGGATATTTTGATCGTATACTTGCAGTACACGTTCTTGAACATCTTCCGAATTTGCCAGCTGCTATAAAAGAAGTTTATCGCTTATGTAATAAAAACAATGGTGAATTTTCAGTTGTTATACCGTGTGAAGGAGGTTTAGCGTACTCATTGGCCCGGAAAATTTCTGCCCAGCGAATTTTTGAGAAAAAATACAAGCAGTCGTATAAATGGTTTATTGAACGCGAGCATATTAATAAGCCACATGAAATTTTACAAGAGCTTGAGCCTTATTTTGAAATTACACATAGGGCATTTTTCCCTTTAGTGATTCCTGTCGTACAATTTAATCTGTGTATAGGCTTAACTTTGCGGCCCAGATTAAAATAATGTCAAAAAAAACTGCTGATTTTATTAATCAAAATAAACCTTTTCTGATATTTTATTTAATATTTGGAGCAATTACTGCGGGTATTTATTTTTCAGTTTTTACTATCTTTTATGAATATTTTCATCTGAATTATAATATAGCAATATCTATTGCCTATATGCTTGCGGTTACTTTTCATTTCATTGTTAATCGCAGAGTTACGTTCAAGGCACATGGCCATGCTTTAAATAGACAATTGCTAAAGTATTTGGTAATGTTAGGTATTAACTATGGCATTACGTTATTAGTAATGTATATAATTGTGTATTTTAGCTTGTCGCCTTATTTAGGGATGGTATTTTCAATTGGGGTTACTATTGTGTCCGGATATTTAATTGCCAAAATTTGGGTATTTCATATTCCACAGAAAAATTAATATTAAAACATTAAGACAAAAGGAGAAAATATTTTGCGTTATTTGGTTACGGGTTGTGCCGGTTTTATTGGTAGTAATTTAACAGATAGACTTTTACAAGCAGGTCATGAAGTTGTCGGGTACGATAATTTTTCAACGGGAATGCTGCGATTTTTAGATAAAGCACAAAGAGATAAAAATTTTACTTTAATAAAACATGACTTATTAGATAAAGAAGCTTTGACAAAAGCCCTCTCTGGAGTTGATATGGTATTTCATCTGGCGGCAAATGCTGATGTACGCTTTGGTACTGATCATCCAAATCGTGATTTAGAACAAAACACAATTTGTACATTCAATGTGCTAGAAGCAATGCGTGCAAATAAGGTTAGCCGGATTGCTTTTGCCTCTACAGGTTCAATTTATGGAGAAGCCAAAGTAATTCCTACTCCAGAAGATGCGCCATTTCCAATTCAAACCTCATTGTATGGTTCATCAAAGCTAGCTGCTGAAGGACTTATTCAGGCATATTGTGAAGGGTTTGATTTTCAAGCCCACATATTTCGGTTTGTATCAATTTTAGGTGAGCGTTATACTCATGGTCACGTGTTTGATTTTTATAAGCAGTTGCTTGAAAATCCTGCTACATTAAAGGTTCTAGGTAATGGTAAGCAAAGAAAATCATACTTATATATTCAGGATTGTATTGATGCAATTTTTTATGCGATAGAAAAAGCAACTGATAAAGTAAATATATTTAATTTAGGTACAAATGAATATTGTGAGGTTAATAATTCTATTGACTGGATTTGTGAGCATTTAGGAGTGTCTCCTTTCCGTAGTTATTCAGGTGGTGAGCGTGGTTGGATTGGCGATAATCCATTTATCTATCTGGATTGTTCTAAGATTAATCAATTAGGTTGGAAACCCAAACTGACAATCCGCGCGGGAATAATTAAAACCACACAATTCTTACAAGATAACTCATGGTTGCTGGAGCAATAATAATGAAAGTAAATTCTTACGATATTGATAATGAAACTACAGTTGCTGTAGTTGGATTATGGCATTTAGGTAGTGTTACTGCTGCGTGTATGGCTAATGCTGGATACAAGATTATAGCCTATGATCCAGACCTTGCGGTGATAGAAAATTTAAAGAATGGCATCCCACCAATTTTTGAGCCAGGATTAGAAGAACTGGTTAATACATGTATTAAGTCAGGTAAATTAAAATTTACCAACCGTAAAGAAGAGCTAAAGGATGCTGATATTATTTGGGTTACATTTGATACCCCAGTTGATGATGATGATAAAGCAGATGTTGAATTTGTAACAGAGCAAGTTATGTCAATTTTTTCATGCTTCAAAACTGATGCAACTGTACTAATCTCATCACAATTACCAGTTGGTTCGACTAAACTTTTACAAACAAGGTACCAAAATCAATTTCCTAAATCAAACGTGCGGTTTGCTTATTCTCCAGAAAACTTGCGTCTGGGCAAAGCCATTAATGTTTTTACCCACCCGGATCGCATTGTTATCGGTGTTGATGTTGAAGCTACAAAACTAAAATTAGCAAAGCTCTTGTTGCCGTTTACTTCAAATATTGAATGGATGTCTATACCGTCAGCTGAAATGACCAAGCATGCTTTAAATGCTTTCCTGGCCACTTCAGTTGTTTTTATAAATGAATTAGCATCCCTATGTGAACAAGTAGGAGCTGATGCCTCTGAAGTTGAGCGTGGTTTAAAAAGCGAATCACGCATTGGAAAAACCGCTTATCTAAAACCAGGCAATGCCTTTGCTGGTGGTACGTTGGCACGGGATGTTTCATTTCTTATCCAAATAGGAAAACAGCAACATTTACCGACCGAATTATTTTCTGCAGTAATTGAAAGTAATAATGTGCACAGGTCATGGGCACAACGCCGTTTAAGCGATGTATTGGGTCCGCTATCAGGTAAAACTATTGCCATTTTAGGCTTAACGTATAAGCCTGGAACTGATACATTACGTAGGTCTGCAGCTATTGAAACATGTCGGGTTCTGCAGCAACAGGGGGTCAATGTTGTTGCTTATGACCCTGTGGTTAAAACATTGCCAGATAAGTTAAAAACAATTATTAGCTTACAAGAAACTGTACAAGATGCCATACAAAATGCTGATGCTGCAGTGATTGCGACAGAGTGGCCAGAGTTTAAAACCTTAACAACCGATGATTTTATTGGCAAATTAAAGCAGCCTTTACTATTTGATGCCAATGGTTTTTTGGCTAAAAATATAAATCAGAATATGTGCTACTTTACTGTTGGGAGAGGAGTGTAATGTCAAGCCCTAATACTATACAACAAGATATCAAAAAATTAAAAGGTCGCTTTGCCCTGATAACAGGTGCTAACCAGGGGTTTGGTTTGGCGGTTGCCAAAGAGTTTATCAATGAGGGTGCGCATGTTATGCTGTGTGCACGTAATGCTACATTACTTAATCAGGTACGTGAAGAACTGTTAAAATTGGCAAATGGTCAGTCAAAAGTTTTAGCTTTGCCCATAGATGTTGCAAAAAAATCAGATGTAGATTACCTGGTGCAACAAACACTCTCCGAATTAGGTGGTTTAGATATATTAGTTGCAAATGCGGGAATCTATGGTCCTAAGGGAGCTATAGAAGATAATGATTGGGATGAGTGGTCACAGGCGATTGATATTAATTTGAAAGGGACGGTATTATTATGTCAGGCAGTAGTGCCACATTTAAAACAAAACCGTTACGGAAAAATTATATTATTGTCCGGTGGTGGAGCCACAAAACCGATGCCATATATGAGTGCATATGCTGCATCTAAAGCTGCGGTTGTTAGATTTGGCGAAACATTGGCAGAAGAGCTGAGAGATTTTAATATTGATGTCACGTCAATAGCCCCAGGAGCTTTAAATACAAGGCTTTTGGATGAAATTTTAGAAGCCGGCCCGGATAAGGTAGGTAAGGCATTTTATCAGCAATCGATTAAGCAAAAAGAAACTGGCGGTGCAGATCCAGAACAAGGTGCCAAATTGTGTGCATATCTTGCATCATCAGCCAGCGATGGAATTACTGGGAAATTAATTAGTGCTATATGGGATCCATGGCAAGAGTTCGATCAATATAGAGATGATCTGAAAAATTCAGAAATTTATACTTTGCGTAGAATAATACCGAAAGATCGGGGTAAGGATTGGGGAGACGTTAAATGAATGTAGCGATAATTGGTTGTGGTTTGATCGGTAGTAAACGCGCCAAAGAACTAAGCGCATGTAATTTGGTGGTATGTGCGGATAAAGTATTATCCCAAGCCCAAAAATTAGCCGGGTTTTATCCACAGTGTACTGCAACAGATGACTGGCAACAAATTACTAATATGCATGAAGTAGATATTGTTATTATAGCTACACCACATAATTCCTTGGCGGAAATTACATTAGCTTTTGTGAGATCTGGTAAACATGTATTGGTAGAAAAGCCAGCTGCTTGTTTGGCTTCTGATTTGGATATTATAATTGAAGAAGCAAAAAAAAATAATGTTTTGGTAAGAGTGGGATTCAACCATCGCTATCATCGTGCGTTACGTAAGGCAAAAGCTATCATTAATGATGGTTTAATTGGAGAACTGATGTTTTTACGTGCACGCTATGGGCATGGTGGACGGGTTGGATATGATAGGGAGTGGAGAGCTATACCAGAATTATCTGGTGGAGGAGAACTGATTGATCAAGGTATGCATTTGATTGATCTAGCGCGTTGGTATTTGGGTGATTTTGCCCATATAGATGGCTTTGCTAATACTTATTTTTGGGATATGCCAGTAGATGATAATGGATTTCTACTATTAAAAACAGCAAAGAAACAAGTGGCTTTTTTACATGCAAGTTGTACTGAATGGAAAAATCTTTTTTCTTTTGAGATATATGGTAAATTTGGCAAGTTAGATATTAATGGCTTAGGCGGAAGTTACGGTGTAGAACGTTTAACCTTCTATAAAATGTCAGCAGAAATGGGGCCGCCTGAAACCACTATTTGGGAATATCCAATGGCCGATGACTCCTGGAAAGTTGAATTTAATGAATTTCTGGAAGACATAAAATTAAATCGCCAACCAGAAGCAGGATTAAAGGATGCGCGAGCCGCATTACAAATTGTAGAAAAAGTAACTAATAATAAAGTTACTACCGGCTAGAGAATTATGGTACAATATCCGGTGTTATAAAATAATTACAACTTAAGTGAGCCTTTAAAGGCTCGCTTTTTTAATACTCTTTTGTAGTAACTGACGTTATTGTGTGGGCTTATGAATATAAATGCGATTTTAGAAAAAACTATACCAGGTCTGGGTTTCGAGCTGGTTGATGTGGAAATTTCACCGGCTAAAATAGTCCGGGTATTTATTGATAAGCCTGAAGGCGTAACTATTGAAGATTGTGAGAATGTTTCTCACCACTTAAGCAAATTATTTTTGGTTGAAGAAATTGAGTATAATCGATTAGAGATTTCTTCGCCTGGAGTTGAACGGCCATTAAAAAAATTGGAAGATTTTGTACGGTTTAGTGGACAAACTGTAAAAATTAAGCTTCATGAGTTAGTTAATGGGCAAAAAGTATACCAGGGCAAGATTATGGCAGTTGAAGGAGATACAATCAAACTGTCTATTGAAAAAGGTGAGATTTTAGCCATAGATTTTAATAACTTGGCTCGTGCCAGGTTGGTTTATGATTTTCGTGCTGATTTAAAGTCACACAAAAAAACAAAAGAAGTATAAAATTAGGACTCGAAGTATTTGAATTACTGGCGAGGCGTAACTTTAACCAAGTAATCGGAGTGTACTATTGGTACATGAGGATTGCTGCTTAAAGTTACAACAAAGCTATGGGTTCAAAGACAATGAGGACATTTAGGAGGGGTGAATAGTGAGTAAAGACGTGTTATTATTGGTTGATGTTTTAGCTAAAGAAAAAAATTTAGATAAAGAAGTTGTATTTGATAGCTTAGAAAAAGCATTAGCAATTGCAACTAAAAAAAGTTTTGAAGGTGAGTTTCCGGATATTGATGTCATAGTTGATCGTACTACAGGAAAATATAAAACAATCCGCAAATGGACGATTACTAGTGATATTGATTTCTATGATGATGATAAAGAATTATCCTTAAGTGATGCCGCCGAAAAATATGGTGATGCTGAAATTGGTGATGTAATTGAAGAAGAGATTGAAAATATTGATTTAGGGCGTGTATCCGCACAAACTGCACGTAATATTATAGCGCAAAAAATTAAAGATGCTGAGCGTGATGTAGTGCTTCGTGAATATTTATCGCGTAATCGTGGCGTTGTAATTGGCAAGGTGCGTAAGTTTGAACGTGGAAATGCAATTGTTGATTGTGGGCGGGTTGAAGCAATTATTATGAAAAGCGATCAGATTCCGCGTGAAGTATTACAGCCCGGAGACCAGGTTAAAGGTTATCTGGATAAGGATAATCTTATTGTTAAAAACGGACGCATTTCAATTAGCCGCACGAGTAATGAGTTTTTACGTAAGCTATTAGAAAGTAATATACCGGAAGTAGCATCAGGGCGTGTGGAAATCTATGGGATTTCACGCGAACCTGGGGTAAGAGCTAAAGTTGCTGTTGCTACAACTGATTCAAGAATTGATGCCAAAGGTGCTTGCATTGGTTTTCGTAATCAGCGTGTAGACAGTGTAAGTGCTGAGCTGGCTGGTGAAAAGATTGATATAATTGATTATGATGCAGATTTGGCTCAGTATACTATGAATGCATTAGCTCCAGCAGAAATAAAGAGTATTGTAGTTGATGAAGAAAAACGTGCAATTGAGGTTGTTGTCGAAGACGATAAGCTAGGCGGTGCAATTGGTCCAGATGGAATAAATGTACGTTTAGTTAGCCAATTAGTTGGCTGTGTTATTGATATTTTGGGTGAGACTGAGGCCGGAAGTTTACATGTACAAGAGCGATCGGAGTTAGTTAGCAAGTTTAATAGTGCTCTTGATGTGGATGATGAGATTTCAGAAATTCTTATTAAAAATGGATTTAGCACTTTAGAAGAGGTTGCTTATGTTGATTTGGCCGAGCTATTAGACATTGAAGAATTCGATGAGGATTTGGCTCGAGAGTTACAAGATCGGGCAAAAACAAAATTATTAACTAAAAATATGTTACATAAAGACGAAATGGATCAGTTAGCTTTAGAATTAACCCAAGTGGTTAAATTCTCACGCGATGTATTGCTACAGTTAGTCGAGGAAAATATTAAAACCATTAATGACTTTGCAGATTTATCCGGTGATGAGTTAAGGGATATTATAAGTATTGATTTGGAAACCGCAAATAAATTAATTTTAAAGGCTAGAGAAGTCTCAGGTTATTTTGACTAATATTGAGAGTGGAGTGTGTATGAGTATATCAATTAAAGAATTTGCGACAAAACTAAATGTAACGCAAGTAGAATTATTAGAAAATTTTATTAAAGCTGGAATTAGTAAATCAGCAAGTGAAGAAGTATCAACTGAGGACGAGGCTAAATTAATGAAGTTTCTGGCCCTGGCGAATACTCATAAACCTAAAAAATTATCTCTGGGTAAGAAAAAAACCGTTCAGGTGGATGAGGCCCCGGTTACGAGTGAAGCTAAGCCTGATATAGCTAAAAGTAGTACTGGTTCAATAAAGGTTGAAATTAAACGGAAGAAAACGCTAAAACGTGAGTCTGCTGGTCCGCTTGATGAAGATATATCTTCAGAGGTGAGCGTAGCTAGCGAAGATGCGGTAGTCGAAATTCCTAAAACAGATATAATTCATGAATATGCGCAATCACATAAAGCAAATTTTGAAATTCTGGCAAAGGCAGCAGAGGCAGTTATTCCTGCTGAAATTAAAGAATTTGGCGAAGAAAAAGTAAAAGCCAAACCTGAAATTGTGAATGAAGAATTCGATCGCAAAGGGAAACCTGGCGGGTTTGGTAAAGTTGTTAAAAAACCAAATAAAATGAAAGTAATTGGTAAAACTGACTCTAGTTTAGAAGATGGTGTCATTGATAATATAGATGATGGTCAACCATTTTTAGTGGAAGTAGAAGATACTTCGATTAACAAAAATAGAGCTCCACAACATATTAGACCCAAGCAAATTAAAATGCCCAAAATTCAGGAGTTTCAGAAACCAGTAAAACCACAGGTTTTAGAATTACAGATACCCGACTTTATTACAGTTGGTGATTTAGCTCATAGTATGTCAATAAAAGCATCTGATGTTATTAAATCTCTAATGAAAATGGGGGTTATGGCAACGATTAATCAGTCACTGGAACAAGATACAGCAATTCTAATCGCTGAAGAATTTGGCCATAATGCAGTGGCGAGTTCGGCTTCAGACCCTGAGAGTTTCCTGGAACAGATAAATGTTCATGCGACGGGTGACTTAATTTCCCGCGCTCCAATTGTAACTGTTATGGGTCACGTGGATCATGGTAAGACATCATTACTTGACTATATTCGTAAGGCAAAAGTTGCCTCAGGCGAAGCAGGCGGAATTACGCAGCATATTGGTGCCTATCATGTAGATACAGGGCATGGGGTAGTAACATTTTTGGATACACCTGGTCACGAAGCATTTACAGCCCTTCGGGCCCGTGGAGCAAAATTAACAGACATAGTGATTTTAGTTGTTGCCTCTGATGATGGTGTTATGCCACAAACAATTGAAGCAATACATCATGCTAAAGCAGCTGGTGTACCAATTGTGGTTGCCATTAATAAGATGGATAAGCCCGATGCGAATCCAGAAAAAGTAAAACAGGAACTAACGCAACATGAAGTGATTCCAGAAGATTGGGGCGGAGATGTAATCTGCGTACCGGTTTCGGCGCTTAAAGGTGAAGGAATTGATGCTTTACTGGATGCGGTTTTATTGCAGGCTGAAGTTTTAGAATTAAAAGCTCCGATTAATACTCCGGCAAAAGCTGTAGTTATTGAGTCACGTTTGGATAAAGGGCGTGGTTCGGTGGTAACAGTATTAGTCCAAAGTGGAATTTTAAAAAAAGGCGATATGGTTTTAGCTGGAACAACTTACGGTAGAGTCAGAGCATTGCTCAATGAAGTCGGTAAGCAAGTAGAAAGTGCTGGTCCATCTATTCCAGTTGAGTTACTTGGTCTATCTGATGTACCTGCTGCAGGGGATGATATGATGGTAGTGGCTGATGAACGTAAGGCTCGTGAAATTGCGGCATTCCGTGAGGATAAACAACGTCAGAATAAACTAGCCAGCCAGCAAGTTGCAAAACTAGAAAATATGTTTGCCGGGATTAGTGAAGGTGAAGTAAAAACTGTACCAGTAATTATTAAATCAGATGTACAGGGTTCTTATGAGGCAATTAGCGCTTCGCTTGAGAGATTATCCACTGCTGAAGTTAAAGTACAAATTGTACATAGTGCTGTAGGTGGAATTAATGAGTCTGATATTAATCTGGCGCTGGCATCAAATGCAATTGTAATTGGGTTTAATACCAGAGCTGATGCTGGAGCTAAAAGGGCTTCTGAGGCAAGTGGTATTGAAATTCGTTACTATAATATTATTTATGAAATTATTGATGATATTAAAGCGGCGATGAGCGGTCTGTTATCACCAGAGAAAAAAGAAAGTATTACGGGTAATGTAGAAGTTCGCCAATTATTTAGCGTGGGTAAAACTGTTATTGCCGGATGTATGGTAACAGATGGTACAGTTAAGCGTAACTCCAAAATAAGAATAATCCGTGATAGTATGGTAATTCATGATGGTGAACTAAGTTCATTAAAGAGATTTAAAGATGACGCTAAAGAAGTTAAATCTGGCTATGAGTGTGGTTTATCTGTTAGTGATTATAACGATCTAAAAATCGGTGATGTTATTGAGTCATACGAAATAACCGAAGTAAAACGCACAATATAATTCCCCTCTGGAGGGGTGGCAGGCTACGCCTGACGGGGTGGGGATTTCATCCCGTCATTGCGGCAATCTAGATCTTCGTCATTGCGAGCGTTAGCGTGGCAATCTAATGCCTGAGTATTTGGAAGCATAACATGAGAAAATACAGTCATAATCGTTCGGAACGCATTGCCGATCAGATCCAAAAAGATGTGGTGGCAATTTTACGCCTTAAGGTTAAAGATCCACGAACCCAGTGGATCACTATTAATGATGTGGAAGTTACTGATGATAATTCTGTGGCTAAAATATATTGGACGGTTTTAAACGAAGCAAAGCGCCCGGATGTAGAAAAGGCCTTAGAATCAGCAAAAGGTTTTATCCGTTCAGAGCTGTCAAAAGGCTTTAAAACCTATACAATTCCTCATTTAAAGTTTATATATGATGAATCATTAGCTCGTGGAAGTAAGATTTTAAGTATTTTAAATGAAGTAAAAAAAGACTTTTCTGACGAAAAGTAACATAAATTCCCCTCTGGAGGGGTGGCAGGCATAGCCTGACGGGGTGGGAAATCCGCTAACTTAAATTAGGTACTATCTTGTCCAAACAAAATATCTCCGGCGTCTTCCTTTTAAATAAGCCGTATGGTTTATCCAGTAATGCCGCTCTACAAAAAACAAAACGTATTTTTAATGCAGCAAAAGCTGGTCATACTGGTACGCTAGATCCATTAGCCACTGGTTTATTACCTATTTGCTTTGGCGAAGCCACCAAATTCTCATCTTTTTTATTAGATGCGGACAAAGAGTATATTGCTACGATAAAGTTAGGCGTAACAACCACTACTTATGATGCCGAGGGTGAAGTTACCGCAAATAAAAAGGTTACAAATTCTAAAGCAGAAATTAAAGACTGTATTAATTCTTTTCTAGGTAAAATCACTCAGTACCCACCGATATATTCTGCACTAAAGGTAAGGGGTAGAGCTTTATATGATTATGCCAGAAATGGTGAAGAAGTAGAAATTAAGTCTAGAGAAATTACGATACATGAGCTGGAATTAATTGAATTCATAAGCGAAGATGAGTTCACCTTGCGTGTTTTATCCAGCAAAGGTACGTATATTCGGAGTCTTGCTCATGATATAGGGCAAAAGCTAGGGTGTGGAGCTCATTTATCCGGCTTGGTGCGAACAAAAACTAATCATTTCTATATACAGCAATCAAAGACCATGGAAGAATTATCAATTATTGCACCAGAAAAATTAGTGAATTTACTGCTTCCAGCTGATGTATTGGTTGGACATCTAGGTAAAATTGAACTATCTGATGCACAGTATGCAGAAATTAAGTATGGTCATCCATGTAAATTAGCCGATACTAATGAAGTCATATATCCAATAAGGTTATATTATGGCAATATGTTTCTGGGAATAGCTACAATTGATAATCAATTCATTAAACCCATTCGTTTATGCAATACTGCTAACCGTGAGGTATGATATAATTGCGATTGCTGGTTGCTGCTAGTAGCGATTGATAGTAATTGTAAAAGTTGTAAAGTAAGTTTTGCGTAAAAAGATTGGTCATTAGGCAATCGTTTAATAAAAGAGTTAAGTATTGTATGAAGCTATTCGTTTTAGCCTTTAAAAACCAAAGGTTATTAATTAATTTGATTAAAAGCGATTTTAAAAACCGTTATCTAGGAAATCATTTAGGTATTATCTGGGCATTTATTCAGCCATTAGTTATGGTTGCAGTATATTGGTTTGTGTTTGTGCACGGACTTAGGGTTACGCCAGTTGATAATGTGCCATTTTTACTTTGGTTGCTGGCAGGTCTGGTACCTTGGTTTTTAATAAGTGATGCAATACTCAGCGCTAGTAGTGCAATAACCAGCCAGAGTTTCCTGGTCAAACAAATTGTTTTTGAGGTTAAATTACTGCCTATTATTAAGATAGGTTCTGCATTATTAGTTAATCTTGCTTTTTGGCTATTAATGTTAATTGTGTGTTTCTACTATGGTTATTATCCACATTTGATTTGGTTGCAGTTACTTTATTATATGTTATGTATCCTTGCCTTTAGTTTAAGTTTAGGCCTTCTGTTATCAGCTGTAATGCCTTTTATGCCTGATGTTGGTCAGGTAGTTACTATTTTTATTCAAATTATGATTTGGGCAACTCCAGTAATGTGGAATCAGGCGTCACTAAAGGGGCATTTAGTGCTTATCTATAAATTAAACCCGTTTGCTTATATTGTATCTGGCTTTAGAGATACCTTAATTAGTCATACTGGAATTTTGGTACATTATAACCAGATGATTTATTTCTGGTGTTTCACTTTTGGCTTATTTTGGTTGGGTAACCGAGTTTTTAATAAGCTACGCCCACATTTTGCCGATGTTCTGTAGGTTTAAAAAATATGAATAGTGATATAGCAATCAAAGTAGAGAATTTAACTAAAATCTACAAACTCTATGATGCACCAATTGATAGAATGAAAGAGGCTCTGCATTGGCGTAGCAAAAAATACCATAAAGATTTTTATGCCTTAAATGATGTATCTTTTGAGATAAAAAAAGGTGAAACTATAGGGATTATTGGTAAAAATGGCTCAGGTAAATCAACATTGCTGAAGATTATTACTGGAGTATTATCTCCTTCAGCTGGTCATGTTACAGTTAAGGGTAAAATATCTGCTTTATTAGAGCTTGGAACTGGGTTTAATCCACAATACACGGGTATGGAAAATATATACTTTCAGGGTAATCTAATGGGGTATACTAAGGAAGAAATAGATGCTAGTTTACAAAGTATACTTGACTTTGCTGATATAGGTGATTTTATTCATCAGCCGGTTAAAATTTATAGCAGTGGCATGTATGCCAGATTAGCCTTTGCATGTGCCATTAATGTAAATCCGGATATTTTGATTGTGGATGAGGTTTTAGCGGTTGGTGATGCAAGGTTTGCACGTAAGTGTTTTGCTAAAATGGAAGAAATTAAAAAAAACGGCGCAACAATTATTTTTGTAACGCACGATATTTCGATGGTAAAGTCGGCATGTGATTCAGCAGTGCTAATCAATGAAGGCAAAAAAATATCGGCTGGGTTGCCTAAAGATGTAACAATTGATTATTTCAAGATTATTTTTCCGCAAGATGAAATAGCCCAGGAACCGGCCATGACATCTGATCTAACGGCTAAACCCAAACCACCTTTACTGAAAGAATTTCATTCTGTAGATATAACGCGTGTGAGTAATATGTTTGGTCTTGGTGGTGCTGAAGTGCTGGGTATGCATGTAGATGGGTTTAAGAGTGGTATGGAGTGTACTGGTGGTGAGGATATTGAGGTAGTTGTGCGTTATAAATGGGATTATGAGTTTATAAAGGATATTCTTCAGAAGGAACAAATTCCAGAGAATATAATTACTGGAGTATCCATTTCTGATGTAAAGGGAACATTTTTATTTGGTATGGCCACGTACGATAAACAAGTATTAATAGATCCGAGTCGGCAGTCGACTATTGAAATAAGGTATAAATTTACAATGCCATATTTATGTAATGGCGCGTATCTGATGAATACTGCAATAGCTTTGGGCTCTCAAGAAACGCATGTACAATTAAAGTGGTTGGATGGGGTGTTTTTATTTAAAATGCATAGCTCCAAAAAATATATGTATGGGTTATTTTATCAAGATTACATGGTAGAGGTGAGTGGGAATGAGTAATATTGGAGAACAAAAAAAAGTATATGATACAATTTATCAGGAAATTAAAAATTACAACTTTCGGGATCCATTAAAAGATAATTATGTTGATAAGTTTGCCGAGCTCATTGGTAAAGATAAATCATTTATTGACTTAGGATGCGGTGAAGGCGCAAATTTAAGAAGGCTTATTGGTCTGGGGTATAACGCTGAAGGTGTTGAAATTAGTCAGGTATGCTGTGAGAATTTTTTAGCGGATCTACCACACTATAATTCTGATATTGTGTCATTTGCTAAGTTGGGGAAGAAATATGATGCGGCAATTAGCATGGATGTATTGGAGCATATACCATTTCCAGATATTTCTAAAGTAATTAGTTCAGTAGCAGATATTTCATCGAATGCGTTTTTGGGTATCGCAAATCATTCCGACGTATTAAATGGGGTAGAGTTACATTTAATTCGTGAAAATAGCTCCTGGTGGCAATCAACATTGAGCAAGTCCTTTAAACATGTACTATTAATTAATGAAATGCAATATGGTGCTGGAGAAAATATATTCTTTATGTTTTTCTGTTCAAATGATAATCAAGTTGTGAAAGATCTTAATAGTTACTTTTGTAAAGAAATAATTGAATCATTAAAATATGACATATCTTTAGTAAATAAAGTTAAAACGACCCTGCAGAATGAGGTGTCCACAGTAAAGGAAATTAATATAAGTTTGCAGAGTGAAATGGTACAGACTAATGCTGCTAATGTTGATTTGCGGGATGAGATTCATCGGGTAAATAAAGTTTTTCAGGTTGAGACGTCAAGACTAAATGAAGTTTTTCAAATTGAGACGTCAAGGCTAAATAAGCATAGTGCAAATTTACAAAATGAACTATCTAGAGCAAATGAGGTTAACGCAAATTTACAAAATGAACTATCTAGAGCAAGTGAGATTAACACAAATTTACAAAATGAACTGTCTAGAATAAGTGCAATTAATCAATCAATAAATGAAATAACCATAAACATGAAAGTAGAGTTAGAGCGTCTAAGGCATGAGCTTTCTTCATTAGAAAACACCAAAGCCGTAAAATTTGCAAGAAATATACGAAAGGTTCTAAAATAGTTGTAATGGAGGTGAATGAGTGAAAATATTACTGATTTCAGACTTACCACCGTGCACAGATTATTCCGGACCGCTTTTAACTCAGGAGCTGTGTGGTTACTTGCCGGATGATTCAATATATGCTTTTATTGTTAAAAATAGGATATTGACCCATATCGGTATATCTCCGGAACTAAAACTCGCAGATAAAAATGAACTCATTAAACCATTTGAAAACTCATTGCATCTAAAATTTGGTCGTAATCCAGTCGTTAATTTCGTCCATCAATCATTTCATAAACATTATACTATAAAAAAACTGTTTATGCAGGTAAACCTGGCAGTAAAGAAGAATAAAATTGATAAAATTTGGATTATATTACAGGGTCAGACAATGATAAATTTGGCGAGATATATAATTGAACATTCCGATGTACCGTTATATTCTCAAGTTTGGGACAATCCAAAATGGTGGTTGATAGATAATAAAATAAATAAAGTTTCATCCAGGGCAATACTCAGAAATTTTGATTTTGTCATAAAAAATAGTACAGCATGCGGTGTGGCTTCTGAAAATATGGCAGAAGAGTATACAAAAAAATATGGGACTAAGTGTTATATTCTGATTCCGACGCTAGACGAATCTTTGGTGACAAAAAGTATTAGAGCATTTGATGAGAAACAAATTACAATTGGCATGTGTGGGCAATTGTATGCTGCTGAAGAATGGGCCAGTCTCATCAGTGCGTTAGATAGTGTTAACTGGACGATTAGTGAAAAGCCTGTAACTATTAATTATGTTGGGTATAGTCTGGCCAATAATTTAAATCCGCATATAATTAATCATGGCTATAAAACGCAAGAAGAATTATTTAAAATACTTAACGATTGTGATATTCAGTATTGTCCATATATTATCAATGAAAAATTTAAGGACGTATCAAAGTATAGTTTTCCATCTAAAGTGGTAACATATTTAGCGACTAATAGACCAATATTCTATCATGGACCTAGCTACTCTAGTCCAGCAAAACTGGTCGTTAAAAACAATATCGGTATAATTTGTGAAAGTTTAGCAACTGCTGATATTCTTAAAGGACTTAATTCAATATTAAGCACAAAAGAATCCTATACACAAATGCAAAAAAATATGCAGAAAGTTTATGCGAACGAGTTTACCTCAGAAAAGTTAAAAAATAATTTTTTACAGTTACTGGATGTTGTAAAAAAGTCAAACTTTTGATTATTCATGGCATTACTGAGCATGAATTACCTACTAATTTCTGGTCTGAATATGCTATAATTCGGAGCGTTGTACATCAAATTCCACAAGAGTGAAAAAAATACTATTGCTTTTTAGATTTAAGTGCATTCGTACAAGATATATTCTTATGATTTGAAACTTCAGGGTTAGTGATTATGAAAAATGTACAAATTAGCTGTAATGATTTAGTTGGTAACAGATTTAATGGATATGATTTACATCACCAGCTAAATGAGATTGGTATTGATTCAACCTGTTTGGTTTGGGACAAGAAGTCGAATGATACAGATGTCTTTGAAATTGCTAGCAATAGTCAAAAGAGGCTTGAGTTAAATGCAAAAGCAAATGATCTAAATCAAAAATATTCAACGCAAGCAATATTTAATCCGTATTCGGCTGAATTATTTAGTAATAAATTTTTTCTAGATGCTGATGTGGCACATTATCACCTGATACATAATAATTTTTTTAATCTTTCACATATGCCTGTCTTGTCGGCTTTAAAACCAACTGTGTGGACTTTGCATGATCCATGGGCAATGACGGGGCACTGTATATATCCGTCTGGTTGTGAGCGCTGGAAAATCGGTTGTGGCTATTGCCCCGATCTAAATATACATTTTGCAGTAAAAGATGATGCTACTGCTTTAAACTGGGAAATGAAAAGGATATACTACCAGAACTCCAGGATGGATGTTATTGTTGCGTCACAGTATATGATGAATATGGTTGAAAAGTCACCTCTGTTTAGTAATGCCCGTAAACATTTAGTGCCATTTGGCTTAGATTTAAACACGTTTTGCTCGCGTGATAGTCTGATCGCCAAGAGAAAATTAGGTATTGATGATGATGAATTAGTACTTTGTTTTAGAAATGTTGGTTCTACATTTAAGGGGATTGAATACATTAATGAATTATTATTGCGTTTAGAGTTTTCTGGTAAAATTTGTTTACTAACATTTAATGATGTCGGTAATTTAGAGGCGTATAAGTCAAAATATAAAATCGTTGAGCTTGGGTGGGTTTTAGACGAAGAAACTATTGTAAATGCGTATAATGCGGCTGATATTTTTTTAATGCCTTCCAAAGAAGAGGCTTTTGGGATGATGGCAATGGAGGCTATGGCCTGTGCTAAGACAGTAGTGGTAATGGATGGAACATCCTTGTCTGAAATTGTATATCCACAATTATCAGGTGGGGTTGTTGTTGCACAGGGAGATGTTTTAGGTTTTTGCAAAGTTGTTGAAGATTTAATTACAAATAAAGAAAAGCGAGAATATATCGGACAGCAAGCAAGAAAAGTTGCAGAGGAAAAATATAATTTGAGTAGATACATAGATGATATATTAAAGGTTTATCAAACTGCAATTAGGGAACATAAGGATACATTCAGGAAGGAGTTTTTGTGAATACAGAACAGGTGTTTTCTGTACCACTTTTGCCGATTGGCGGTGAAGTGTTTACGCCGGAGCCAGAGATGTCTTTCCCAAAACATGGAGTTTCAGCTACGTTTCTCGCAAATGCTGAGGAGTATTTTACTAAATTTAAGGACTATGCTTTTCTCTATACCTTAATGAATGAGACGTTTAATAGTCTTAATTTAGTTCCACATGGGCTAGTTATTGACTTTGGTTCTGGGTTTGGTAATTCGGTAATTCCACTACTTGAAAATTATGATGTACAGGTTGTTGCAACTGATATTTCCCATGATTTGTTGAAGATCTTGCAAAGAGAGGCAAAATTGCGAGGCTTGCAAGATCGATGTTTGGCGGTTGCACAAGACGCACAGAATTGTTACTTTATACCAGGTTGTGCTGATTTTGTGATGGGGTGCGCAGTCCTACATCATATGGTTGAGCCACTAAATGTTGTTAGATCAGCGATTACTGCATTGAAATCTGGAGGTCGGGCAATTTTTTTTGAGCCATTTGAATTAGGGCATCAAATTTTACGAATCGCATATACGCAAATTTTGGATGAAGCTAAGCGTAGAAAAGAAGAAGGACCTGGATTTGATTACCTTGTTGCTTTAAACCAGGATATTTATGTAAGAAGTTATAGGAATAGTTTGCCTGATTTTAAGGACAATTGGAAAAATCTTGATGATAAATGGATGTTTTGTGCCAGTCATTTTCAGAGGATTTCTGATGAGCTTGGTTGTGATATCAAGATTTTACCATTGCATGATAACAGGCATCAATTTACACGTCAGACAAAAATTGCATTGGAGTCGTATGCAAGTCTCAAATGTCCTGATGCTCTACCTGACTGGGCATGGGATATTCTGAATGATTTTGATGAAAATTATTTTTCACCAGATGCATTAATTGATCTTCCAATTACAGCCTGTGTTGTTATTACAGCTCCATAATGAAAATTTACAGTTCTTCTGGGGGTATACAAGCAAATAATGAAAATTAACAATTTACAAGTCGGTGATAATGACTTATATGGCCGCAGATTTAATGGTCATGACTTACTACAGGATTTTAACAAGGCTGGAATAGGTTCTAATTATCTAGCTGTGCTACCATCAATTTTTCGTGAAACTTCTCATGAATTATTATTTAATCAATTTTTTTTAAATGCGGATATAGTTCATTACCATTTAAATAATGACCATTTCTTTGACTTTAACTATTTGCCGATACTCACAAAACTTAAGCCAACAGTTTGGGCATTACATGATATTTGGGCATTATCCGGGCACTACCTTCCAGTTGATTATCAAACTTTGCAAAAGAATTGTAATCTACATGCTGATTTATCAGGGTGTAACGATAGTACAGCAATTAATTATAAGTTTAAAGAAATTGCTTTTCAAAGCAGCGACTTTGATGTTGTCGTAACTTCTAAGTGGATGTTTGATAAAGTGTCGTTCTCACCGCTATTTAAAAATAAAAAAATTCATTTAATCTCGCCTGGTTTGAATCTTGACGTATTTAGGCCGCGTGATAAACAGAGAATGCGTGCAAGTTTTGGCATTCCGCATGAGAATTTTGTAATTTGTGTTTGTATTACTAAAGTGGAATATAAAGGACTTGCTTATACAAAAGAATTACTAAAATTATTGAAAAATACAAAAACTAGTAATATTACAATAATTACTTACAATGAATCAGGCTTGCTTGCAGGGTTTGAAGATAGTTTTCAGATTATTGAACTGGGTCAGATTCATGAGGAATTACGGCTTGCAAAGATGCATGCTGTTGCAGATGTTTATCTCTCTACTTCATTGATTGAGGACTTTGGGATTTCAGTAGTAGAGTCATTGGCAAGTGGTACCCCGGTTCTTGCCTTTGATGGTACTGCAATTACTGAAATAATTGAAGCGCCAATTGCTGGGATCGTCGTGCCAGCAACTAATATATATGCGATGAAAGATGAGCTAATCGATCTTATGTCAAATGCAGAAAAATTAAACCAACTTGCACTAAATGCAAGAAATTTGGCCCATAGAAAATACAATAAGGTTGATTACGTAAAAAAAATTATTGAAGTTTACACAGAGGTAATGGGTAGGCGTGGTTTTGATACTAGAAGTAATTTTATCATCAAGCAGCAGCAGGATATATTGGCTCAAAGACATGCTGCTGATAATATTATAGGATACAGTACACTATTAACTCAAGATGTTATTAGCAGAATGGCTATTGACTCTGATATGCCGCTAGTAGTCCAAGACACTACGGTTGATGTTGTAGAGTGTAATACCACTGTAAATATAGAGAATCAGCAACCTGTTATTGATCTGGCAATTATTAATTCAAGGATTTACAAGACTTTAATAAGGCTGAGAGAGAGAAGGCTGCCAAGAATTTTGTATTTCAATATTGCACGGCCAGCATTTAGAATTTTGAAGAAAGTGAAGAATTATGTCAAAAAATAAAACTGTATTGGTATTAGGGGTATCCGGTATGCTCGGGCATGCGGTTTATCGGCATTTTGCCGGACTACCAGATTATACAGCTTTTGGTACTGTTAGGTCTAAATCTGGATTATCCAGATATTTTAGTGATGATGAGGTGAAAAACATTATTTCTGGAATAGATGCCGAGAACTTTGATTCATTTATAAAAGTATTTGCCAACGTCCGGCCGGATGTTGTGATTAACTGCATTGGTGTAATTAAGCATTTGCCAGAAGCCAAGGACAGTTATATATCAATAAATGTAAATTCATTTTTACCGCATCGTTTGGCCAAATTATGTAGTGTTGCTGATGCACGGCTGGTGCATATCAGTACTGATTGTGTTTATGATGGGGTAAAAGGTAATTATGTTGAAGTAGATAACTCAAATGCCGAAGATTTATATGGTAAATCTAAATACCTTGGCGAGGTAGATTATCCTAATGCCGTTACGCTGAGGACTTCCATTATTGGACATGAGTTTAATTCAGATATTTCATTGATTGATTGGTTTCTAAGCCAAAATACTGAAGTTAATGGCTATACCAATGCGATTTACACGGGATTACCAACTTATGAGTTAGCACGTGTTATTGAACAATATGTTCTGCCTCACCCAGAGTTACATGGTTTATACCATGTATCCTCAGACAAAATATCCAAGTATGACTTATTGCAATTAGTTGCTAAACATTATGCTAAATCAATTAAGATTAATAGCTTTACCGGGTTTACTCTGGATCGTTCTTTGGATTCGACAAAATTTAGACATTTAACAAATTATACACCACCAGGGTGGGAAAAATTGATAGTTAATATGCACCAGCAATTTATTAAGAATGATTGTTATAGTCATAAGCATATAAGAAAGGGAGTTTAATATGTTTAAGGAGAAAACTTTATTAATTACGGGTGGAACCGGGTCGTTTGGGAATGCGGTCCTCAGGAGGTTTTTAACTACCGATATAAAAGAAATAAGAATTTTTAGTCGTGATGAAAAAAAACAAGAAGATATGCGGGTTAGTTTAAAAAACGATAAATTAAAATTTTATATCGGTGATGTTAGAGATTATTCCAGTATATATCCTGCTATGACTGGGGTGGATTATGTTTTTCATGCGGCGGCTTTAAAACAGGTTCCCTCTTGCGAATTTTATCCTATGGAAGCATATAAAACTAATGTTGTAGGTACTGAAAATGTATTAAATGCGGCTATAGCCCATAAGGTAAAGCGGGTTATTACATTAAGTACAGATAAGGCAGTTTATCCAATAAATGCAATGGGGATATCAAAGGCCATGATGGAAAAAGTAATGGTGGCAAAGTCCAGAACTATTGCGAGTGAGGGTACTACGATTGTATGTGGTACTCGCTATGGTAATGTAATGGCATCCCGTGGTTCGGTAATTCCATTATTTATCAATCAAATAAAACAAGGTAAATCGCTGACTGTAACGGATCCGATGATGACCAGGTTTTTGATGTCTTTAGACGATGCTGTTGATCTGGTTTTATATGCATTTAAACATGGACAACAGGGAGATATTTTTGTACAAAAAGCCCCAGCTTCAACAATATATGATTTGGCTCAGGCAGTTAAAAAATTATTTAATGCAAAAAATGAAATAAAGACTATTGGTACCCGGCACGGGGAGAAGCTTTATGAAACCTTGTTAACACGGGAAGAGTTTGCTCATGCCAGTGATTTGGGTAAATATTATAAAATCCCTGCGGATAATCGGGATCTCAATTATAAGAAATACTTTGCTGAAGGTGAAATTAGTGTTTCTGCATCGCAAGATTATAATTCACATAACACTGAGCAGCTAAATGTTGATCAAGTAATTGAATTGTTAAAAAGTTTGTATGAAATTCAAGATGACATTAAAGATTTAATTTAACTGGCGTCATTCCCGTGCAGATGGGAATCTATTTAAGAAAGATATACACATATTATGCTAAAAGTAATGACAATTGTTGGCACCAGACCCGAGATTATCAAATTAAGCAGGGTTATGGCGGAGTTAGAAAAATATACAAAGCATGTGTTAGTGCATACTGGGCAAAATTTTGATTATGAATTAAATGAAATATTTTTTAATCAAATGGGGATTAAAAAGCCAGACTATTTTTTAAATTCGGTAGGCAATAGTACTGCTGAAACGATAGGTAATATAATTGCCAAATCTGATGAAGTTTTGGCCAAGGAACAGCCAGATGCAGTTTTACTTTATGGTGATACAAATAGTTGCTTGTGCGTAATTTCGGTTAAACGGCGTAAAATTCCTGTTTTTCATATGGAAGCTGGGAATAGATGTTTTGATCAACGGGTTCCAGAAGAACTAAATCGTACGATAGTTGATCACTTAAGTGATATTAATTTACCTCTGACTGAACATGCGAGGCGCTATTTACTTGCTGAAGGACTAAGGCCGGAAACTGTTATTAAAACAGGATCCTGCATGCAGGAAGTGTTAGATTTTCATAAACAGGATATAGCCGGGAGTGATGTATTAGAACGCTTAAAGTTGAAGAAAAATGGATATTTCATTCTAAGTACTCATCGTGAGGAAAATATTGATTCGGAAGAGAATTTTACTGATTTGGTTGCAACTTTAAATGCTTTATGTGAAAAATATAAAAAACGAATTATCTTTTCTACTCATCCGCGGACTATGAAAAAAATTAAACTATTACCTACTGGAGCACTTAATTCTTTAGTGGAAATAATGAAGCCATTAGGTTTTTTTGATTATATGAGTTTGCAGATGAACGCTTTTTGTGCAATATCAGATAGCGGAACTATTACCGAAGAATCAGCATTGCTGGGTTTTCCGGCTATAACTATACGTAACGCACATGAGCGGCCTGAAGGTATGGATAGTGGTGTATTGATTATGTCAGGGTTAAAAGCTGCCAGGGTGATTGAATCAATTGATATAGTCACGGCACAATATGCTGAAAATGAAAACAGATCTGTGGTTCCTGATTATGAGGTGGAATCTGTTTCCAAAAAAATGGTTAGAATAATTCAAAGTTATACTGATTATGTAAATCGTACAGTATGGAAAAAATAGTAGGACTGTTTGAATGATTTTTAATTCATATGAATATATATTTCTATTTGTACCTATAATTTTAATTTTATATTTTTTACTAGGTAAATATAAAAACGGGCGGTTAAGTATTTTTCTCCTAACTATTGCCAGCTTATTTTTTTATGCTTACTGGAAGCCTAAATTTTTATTTATAATTTTAAGTTCAATTTTAATAAATTACTGTTGTGCCGTTCTTATTTTTAAATATACGAATGTGCAATCATTAAAAAAAACAGTGACAATAATTGGTGTGTTATTTAATGTTTTATTGTTAGTATATTTTAAGTATACTAATTTTATTTTTGATATTGCTAATAGTATTTTTCCTTTAAATCTCAGTAATTTAAAAATCATTTTGCCTTTAGGAATAAGTTTTTTTACTTTTACCCAAATTGCATTTATTATTGACTGCTATAAAGAAAAAGTGCAAGATGCAAATATATTAAACTATTTTTTATTTGTAACCTTTTTTCCACATTTATTGGCTGGCCCAATTATTCATCATTCCGAGATGATGCCACAATTTTCCAATGCTAACAATAAAAAAGTAAAATGGTTTAATATATATGGTGGGTTATGTTTATTTTCTCTGGGATTATTTAAAAAAGTAGTTATAGCAGATTATTTTGTAGCAACGGTAGATAAATTTTTTTTGCAGGCAAATACATCAACTATTCATTTATGGGATGCTTGGACTGCAACCCTTGGATATTCGGTACAGATATATTATGATTTTAGTGGGTACACAGATATGGCTTTAGGGGTTGCGCTATTATTTAATATAATACTCCCAATTAACTTTAATTCACCATATAAAGCTACTTCAATTCAAGATTTTTGGCGTAGATGGCATATGACACTAAGTCGTTTTTTAAGGGATTATATCTATATTCCACTCGGTGGAAATAGAATTAATCCGCTTCGTACAGAGTTTAATATTATTGCGGTATTTATTATTGGTGGAATATGGCACGGAGCAGGGTTTACATTTATAATCTGGGGAATATTACATGCATTGGGTTATGCAATAACAAAAATATGGAGCATCATAAATAATGTAACCTTACAAATGAAGTTAAATAAAATATTTTGTATAGTTTTAACCTTTATGTTTGTTAATTTGGCATGGGTGTTTTTTAGAGCGGCAAATTTGCAAACGGCCAATTCAATCCTGAAATCTATGCTAAACATTAATAAATTAGGTACATTTAATGGCACACTAATACCAATTATACTTATTCTTATCATGTCAATGATTGCTCCAAATTCGTCCCAGATAACCGAGTTTGTTGTGAAAAGAGGTTTTGGATGGTCATGGGGTGTGGTAATGCTGTTTTGGATATCTTTAATATATATTGGAATAAATAACAATACACCATTTATTTACTTTCAATTTTAGGATACAATGATGCGTAAAAAAGCACTAGTTATTATTTTGGGATTAGCAATGTTTTTCCCCATTGAATTTTTATGCGTATCTTTGGCAAAAAGTTATAAAAGTATACAAATTAGTTATTTTATGTCTATTTTTGCAAGCCCGGAAGGCGCGAATGTGCCGGCTCGCCTTCAATATGATTTAAGTATAATAAAGAATAAGACGAGTGATATTGTGTTTCTGGGTGATTCCAGAACTAAATATTTTGTAAATTCGTCGTTGATTGCGGATAAATTAAAAATGACAGTTTTAAATGCGGGGCTTCCGGCCTTTTACTTTTTTTATTGGCCTGTTACATATAGTTCAGTTTTAGCTTCTGGTCATTATCCCAGAGCTATTATTTTCTCAATAGAGCATTTTTTTCTTTTTGGCGGACAAAATAATAATGATATGGTTAGTCATGAATTACTTTCAAGTGGTGATTATAGTAGTATTAATGGACTGAGATTTATGTTTGAAGCCTATAGAAAAAACTTAATTTCATTTAATATTTTAATGCAGTACGCATCCCATACAGTTAAATCATACTTGGATGTTAGATACATTGCAGTGTATCTTAATGGGGTTTTTAAATATAAATTGCAAGCCGAGAGTGATTTAAAGTGTGTTAATAGTGGAATAGAGGTCAATTGTAATAATAATGATGGATATTTTTTATCCAATATTACGAAAGATGATGGTAAGCTAGCTGTTAAAAGTGATGACTTTACTATAGCAAAGATAAATCCATTGACTGAATTTTTTTTCATGAAAATGATCAACGAAGCTCATCGTAAAAATATTGCTACTTATGTTATTATACCACCACTATATCATAATAAAATATTAATAAACACGGAATACCTAAGCTCACGACTTGGGTCAACAATAATTGATATGTCTTCTAGTTATCTAATTAAAGAATCTAGCGTATGGATTGGTGATACATCACATTTAAATAAAAAAGGAAGAGATTTATATTCAGAAGATATTGCAGCAGAGTTACAGAAACATTTGCATTAGTCAGCGGTAATTAACATAAAATATTATTCCTTGGAGGGGTTAAAATGAGCTACGATTTATTATCTGCGTCAAACATAAAAAGATTTTCAAATGATGGGGACAATCTTGTAGTAGATTTGACCATTGTCATTCCATGTCTAAATGAGGAAGAAAATATAGTTCAAATTCTAGATCATGTCAGTGAAGCTGTTTCAGGACACGATTTTACCTTTGAAATTATTGTAGTTGATGACCAAAGTGATGATAAGACTTTAAAATATGCAAATGAATGGGCAAGTAAAAATAAGGATAAAATTCGTACTTCAGTTATAACCAGGCCTCTTCGCCGGAGGGGTTATGGAGCGGTAGTTCGTTGGGGTGTATCTTTTGGTATAGGGCGGTACTGTATATTTGTTTCCGCTGATGATGTCGACCCGCTTGATTTAATCCCAAAACTATATAATAAAATGGAAGAAGGGGCGGTTTTGGCCCAGTGTTCTCGTTACTTAACGTCTGGTGATGACTCTACGATTCCCTTCAAATATAAATTCTTCCAATTTTTCTTCAGAATTGCTGTCAGAATCTCATTGGGTAAACGTATCGCAGATTCAACCTATGCATTTAAGATGTTTAGACGCAGTGAAATGTTGGCAATTGGTTTAAACCAAAATCGTTTTAGTATTAGTCCAGAACTTACGTTTAAAGCAATTCTCCTGGGCGGACATGATGGCATAAAATATATTGCTGGTGCTCAAGGGGTTAGAACACGAGGTGTATCAAAGTTTATATTTTATAAAGAGGGCCTTGGTTTTGGTTATTGTTTATTAAGAGCTTTCTTGCATAGATTTAATATAATATATTGGTTCTAAGGTGGTTTGAGCATAGTGATCCGTTTAATAGATAATGGCGTAGGTTATTGATGATTGATCGAGTAAAATTAGTATTAAATTCATCAAATTTTAAAAATTTGTTATTGGCAATTTTTTTAATTTGTGCTGTATTTCCAGATGTAAT
>Ga0134126_10000227_pt1 | contig 73533 bp, 57 predicted proteins | sample KB31752_FD_96881 | JGI IMG/M metagenome (GOLD analysis project Ga0134126, IMG submission 96881) | Terrestrial soil microbial communities with excess Nitrogen fertilizer from Kellogg Biological Station, Michigan, USA - KB3-175-2 | ecosystem: Environmental > Terrestrial > Soil > Unclassified ...
CAACACCTGCGGCAGCACCACCATCTCGACCGCCAGCTCGTGCGGCTGCAATAACAACGATGGTTGCTGCGATAGCTGCGGCGGCAAGCACAGCCGTATGCGGGGTCGCAAACACCGTGGGAATGAATGCTGCGAGAGCTGCGGCTGCGCCAGCGGCGCCGTCGGCGGCTACGGCGGCTACGGCACCGGCATCGGTGGCTACGGCACGAACGCGATGCCCCCGGTCGGTGAAACCATCAAGGCGCCCAAGGACGCCGTCACGCCCGGCAACAAGCTGCCTGCGGGCAAGCCCCAGACTTCGGTCCAGCCGTACAGTCTGGAGGTGACCCCGACCAGCTCCAAGACGATCGAAACGGAGACCAAAAACCCTTTTGAATTGGACCGTCGGTATGAATCGCGCGTAGGCCGCGCCGCGGATTACAGCTGGGTGACGGGGCAGCTGTTTTACGTGCATGCCGACGGTGGTCTCTGGGTTCTCCGTTACGCTCCGCTGTCGCAGGAAGATGCCAACGGTGGAAGCGTTGTCCTGGCCCGTGATCGGCAAATGGACAGCTACCGCGAGGGCGACCTCGTGAAGGTCCAAGGTGAGATCCTCAACCAGAAGGGGTCGATCTTCCTGGGCGGTCCTCTCTACCGGACGCAATCGATCCAACTGGTCGATCGCACCGGCCGCTGATCGCTCTCCCTTCGGTGCAACACTCCTCCGGCCCCGTGACGCTACGAAAACGTCACGGGGCTTTTTTCGTTTTCAGTGTTCAGTTTTCAGTTTTCAGTGTTCAGAACAATGTTCACTGAACACTGAAAACTGAACACTGAAAACTGAAAACTAATTGTGTGACGATTTCACCTCGGGGGCGTCCGAGTAGATGCGCGTCGCTTCCATCTTGATGACCGGCTCGGTCAGGTTAGTGCTAGTCATCTGGATCTTGAAGCGGACAGTGCCGGCATCGAGCGCCTTGACATTGATGCGGAAGATGGCGTCGGCCTTGGGTGCCAGCTTCTCAATCGGCTCGAAGACGATGGTCTTGCCCTCTTCGTGGAAGCGAGCCGGACCCGTGGCATTTTTGAACTCCATCTTGTCCGGAATGCTCGCCACTAACTTGATGTCGGTTTCGACCTTGGAGCCGGTGTTGGTGATGCGCACCTCGTAGGCGGTTTCGCTGTTCACCTCGATTGGATCCTCGGTGTCCACCATCTCCAGCATGAGCGCCGACAGACCCTCGACGCGAGTGGTCAACTCGGACTCCGAACACAAGCCCCGAGCGCCGATGGCGCTAGCCTTGTGCTTGAACTCGCCGGGGTTGATGGCCTGAACCTCCAGCTTGACCTCGTGCGATTGCCCCGCTCCGACCTCGCCGAGGAACCACGAGACGGTTCGCGTCGTGAAGTCGTGTCGGCCGCCCTCGCTGGCGGCGAGAACCTTGAAGCCCTCCGGCACCAGATCGCTGACGGTCACGTTGCTGGCCGGCGCATCGCCGGGGTTGGTGACCTTGAGCGTGTAGATCGCCTTGCGGCCCAGGTAACGCAGACCGGGACCGACCACTTGCAGGTCCAGACGCGGCATGGTGACGCTGAGACTGACGGTTTCCTTGGCGTGTAGACCGCCGTCGGCCTCAGCCACCGCCTCGCACTTCTGAACGCCGCCGCTTTTGCTGATGCACTGCACGCTGACGTTGCGTGTCTCGCCGGGCGCCAGGTTGCCAACGTCGAAATCCATCTTCGGACCGCGGGCATTCTCCAAACCTTCCGACAGGACGGCATGGATCTTGACCTGCTCGGCCGCGCCGTCGCCGGGATTGGTGACGGACAGGATGAACGTGGCCGTCTCGCCGACCAGGACTTTCTGCGGTCCCTGCGCCTTGAGTACCAGCTTCGGCTCACGCACCTTGATCCGCATGACCGACGAGCCGGTGAACGTCACCCACGCTTGCGGCGAAACGTCGCCCTTCTGCTCGGCCAACAATTTCATTTGCAGGTTCTTCTCCTGCTTGGCCTGCAAGGTGCCCAACTCCCACACGAAGACGTTTTTCTCGGCGACGGCCTTGGGTTCCGTATCGGAGCATGTCAGGCCATCGGGAACACGAACGCGGACGAGAACCTGTTGAACGGGGATGCTGCACGCATTGCGCACGATCAAGCTGTAGCTGCCGGGCTGACCGACCTTGGCGGTCGGCGACCCCACCCATTCAAGGCTGATTGCCGGCTCCTGCCGGCCGGTCGTGTTATCGGGCGTGACGGTCGAATCGGGAGTCTGCTCGTCATTAGGAGGCATCGAGCCGACCGTGTTTGCTTCATGTGTTCCGTTCGGCTCGGAAGCGCCGCCCAGCGGCGGCAGCGTTGTACCCGGATTCGTCGGATTGACCGAGGGCGAGGGCGTGACCGGCGCGATCGTAATTCCGCCCGCTGGTGTCTTGGACGGTGCCTCCGTCGCCGGCTCCGGATCGAGTGGCACCGGCTTTTTTGGACCTGCTGCCGGACTCATCGGGCCTAAGGGAGCGGGTCCAGAAGGTAGGGCAGCAGCCGGCCCTTGCTGAGACATCGGGCCAAACGGCATGATCGACGGCGCACGCCGCGCCGGTGGGATGGGCGACATACCGGGCGGAAGGGACGCGCCGGACCCCAGCGCGGAGGGCGTCTGCATGACGCTTGGGACTGCGATCGTTGGGGCGATAGGAGTCGATTTCGGTGGAGAAGCTGTGAAGGGCACCGATCCCGCCGCCGGTTCCGCACCCTTTGCTTCGGCAGCTAGGTCGTTGGCGGGCGCCAGTTTCCCCAGACTCGGCTGAGCCCACGCCAGAGCCGCCCACCCAATAAGACCAGCGACCAATACAGCCATCCCGGTGATGGCGACAAGACGATTCATCCGCGCACCTCCCCCGCTTGGGACAAATACCGATCCCCCAGAATATGCTCGCTCCCCCGATGGGGGACAATCTCTTTCAGGAGGGCGGCACTATACCGAAGCGCATGCCTCGGTCAAGGCGGCTTTTTGGCGAACGGCCGGTGTTAGCCGGCTGGTAGAGCCTTCACCAGCGGCTAACACCGGCCGTTCGCCAAAAAATTACGGGTACATTCGCGGCGTGTCGCTCAGAGTCTGTCCGGTAAGCCCCTCTCTCCCGTACTCGGGGGAGAGGGGTTGGGGTGAGGGGGTGACTTCTCTGCGGGATTCCAACCCCTCTCCCCTGAGTCATTGGTATCTACACATGTGCGGAGAAGGCTGAGTTAGAGCATCTTTTGTGGTTGAGGAAGAGTGCCAAATGCCTTTTTACGCTCTTCCTCATCCACGCTTCGGACCCGAAAACCACTTGTGTAGATACCAATGCCCCTGAGTACAGGGGAGAGGGGAGCTTATGGGACAGACGCTCAGCGTTTGCTATTCCAGGTCGGCTGCGTGTACTTGCTGGCTATCAAGTCTTCGATGCGCCGGCGTTCGTCGAAAGTCCAGTCGGCGGGCACAAGAAGCCAGCCCGTCTGCCGCGTGAAATGCTCGCGCACGGCGGCGCACAAAGGTTCGCAAGCGAGATCCACACCGCCTAGTTCGCGAATGCCCGGCAGGTTCGGCGTGAACGGACTGGCGGCGAGCAGAATGCCGCCATGCTGCACAAGGGCACCGCGCTGCTTGCGCTGCGCACTGCCGGCGACCTTGGCATCGTCAATCAGCAGATCGCCCGGCGTGTGATGCAAAAAGCAGAGGACTTCACCGCGTTTCTTCGCTTCGCTGTCGCCGCAGGTGCGCACCATGACGCCGACATCGGCGAGAGCGTCGATGAGGATGGCGTGCATGTGTCGCAACCATGATTCGCCGCGTTTCTGCCACGGCGTCCCGGCCGGCACAGCCAGCGCGTAGGTCACTTCGAGATGATGCACGAGAGCCGCTCCGCCGGACGGCCGGCGCACCCAGGGCAATTCGGCCAGAAGCGGATAAGCCCGGCTGACCGCCTCACTCTGGAAGTAGCCGAGACTGAGGGTGGGCCGCGACCAGCCGTACAGACGCAAAGAAGCGACGCCGGTGACGGCCGTTTCCAGCAGCACCTCATCGGCGGCCATGTTCCACGCACCCTCGGCGATGTGAAAGGGCAGCAAGCGACAAAAGGGAGGTTGCATGATGAATAAGCCCGGAGCGCAAGCGACGGGTTCTGACCCGTCGCTTGCGCTCCGGGCTTGTGAGAACCACTATTCGCCAATTACGTTGGCTGGCGCAACTTGACGGCGGTGCCGTAGGACAGCACCTCGGTGACTCCCTGCGCGAACTCGGTGGCGTCGTAGCGCATGGCGATGATGGCGTCCGCGCCGCGTTCCTGAGCGTGTTCGACCATACGGGCATACGCTTCCGAACGCGCCTGCTCGCAGACTTCCTCATACGCTCGGATGTTACCGCCCAGAATGCTTGAAAAAGCGCCGCGAATGCCCTGCGTGATGGTCTGCGCCCGCACGACGATGCCGCGCACGATGCCGAGATATTCCTCGATCTCGTAACCTTCCAGGCTATTGCCCGTGGTGACAGCGACACGTTTGGCCATGATTGCCTCACAGGGAAAAGGAATACGAACTAACCACAGAGACACAGAGAGACCATCTTGTAAGAAGTAAACTACGACAATTCAGGATTAATTTTGCCGATCTTATCTTTTTTCTCTGTGTCTCTGTGGTTAATTATTTTTCCAGCGCAGCACCGGTTCCTTGGCCGCCTTGACCTCATCGGGGCGGCTCAAGGCCAACTCATGCGGCGCGTCGTGCAAAAAGTCGGCGTCTTCGCCACGAATGCGGATGAGCGTATCGGCGAAGGCGTCGAGTGTCTCCTTGCTCTCCGTCTCGGTCGGCTCGATCATCAGCGCTTCGGGCACCACCAGCGGGAAATACACCGTCGGCGCATGATAGCCGAAATCGAGCAGGCGTTTGCCAATGTCCATGGCGCTGATTTTTCGTTCGCGTCGCAGGGCGCGGGCGCTGGCGACGAACTCGTGCATGCAGCGATCGCCGTGCGGCACATCCTAGATGCCTTTGAGCCGGCTGAGTAGATAATTGGCGTTCAGCACGGCATTCTCGCTGACCTCGCGCAGACCGCGCGGCCCCAGCGTGCGGATGTACAAATAGCCGCGCAACAGAATACCGATGTTACCGAAGAAACTACGTACCCGACCGATCGACTTGGGCCGATCGTAGTCGAGATGATAGCGCTCGCCGGAGCGCGCCACCAGCGGCGCGGGCAGGAAAGGAATCAACGGCTTGCGCACGGCGATAGGCCCCGCGCCGGGACCACCTGCGCCATGCGGTCCCGTAAATGTCTTGTGAACGTTGTAGTGCATCATGTCCACGCCGAAATCGCCCGGCCTTGTGATACCGAGAATAGCGTTCATGTTGGCGCCGTCGAGATAGACGAGTGCGCCTTTCTGATGCAGCAACTCCGTGATGGTGGCGATTTGATCGTCGAACAAGCCGAGCGTGTTGGGATTGGTAATCATAAACACGGCGGCGCGGTCGTCGAGTTTGGCGCGCAGATCATCGAGATCGACGAGGCCGCGACTGTTGCTCTTGACGGTCACGGCGTCGAAGCCGGCGAGGGCGGCGCTGGCGGGGTTGGTGCCGTGGGCGCTATCAGGGATGAGTACACGCGAACGCTTCTCGCCTTTATCGCGGAAGTACGCCGCCGCCACGAGCAAGGCAGCTAATTCACCCTGAGCGCCGGCGGCCGGCTGCAACGACACGCCATCCAAACCGGCAATTTCCGCGAGGATATTCTGCATTTCCCACAACAGCGCGAGCATGCCCTGGCACGAATCATCGCTCTGCAATGGGTGCAGATCAGTCATGCCCGGCAATGCCGCCAGCCGTTCGTGCCGCTTGGGGTTGTACTTCATGGTACACGAACCAAGCGGATAGAAATTGGTATCGATGGACATATTGCGGTTGGACAGATTGATGAAGTGGCGGACCAGATCGATCTCGCCGACTTCGGGCAATGGCGGCGGTTGATCCGCCAGGGCGCTCGCGGGGAGGGCGTCTCCGTCCGGTACGTCGCATGGCGGCAAGCGATGGGTGCGCCGTCCGGGATGGCTCATCTCGAACAACAGGTCGGTCGATTGGTTTTTGTCCATGAATTTGCGGCGAAGAGACCTTCCGCTTTAGCGGCTGGGGAAATCGCCGCACCCTCCTCTTGTCTAAGAGACGGTAACCGAATGGGGCGGCACGTTTTCAACGTGTCGAATGCCCGGCATGTTGGAACCGTGCCGCCCCATTCGGTTAGTGCCTGTAAAGCCCACCGGATGCTGCATAAATCTACGCAAATCGTCGTTTTGAAACAAGTAGCAATCGACATGAAAGGGCGAATGGTGGCCTGATTCAAAAGCGGCTTGGCGACTGCAACCGGCTTGGCGGCTAGGATGCGTGATTCGCCGAGGTTGCCGCCGTAGGTCTGGGGTACCATCGTAACTGTACGGCACTTGCCGCGCGGGGCGGCGCTCCACCCTTGACCTCCGGCGCAGCGCCCGTTTCAGCATCCGTCTGTAATTGGCTGGCACATATTTAATCGGAAGTCCATGAAATATCAAGAGTAACGTAGAGCGTCACCATTTTTCCATTTTTCAACGAGCAGGGGGCGTAAGCCCCCTGTTGTCGCAAAATAGGGAGCTTACGCCTCCCGCTCGCCGAGGGTTTTGAAAGAGTTTTTAAGGAGTGTTTCCGAGCCGCGACCGTAAGGAAGCGGACATTTCCGACGAGGCGCATTTAGCGGGTTGCCGGTGGCGGTCCCGTGCTCACCGGAGGCAGATAGCCAGGCCGCGCCGTGTCCACCGGTGCCATCTCGCCGGGGGGCCGGAAGGACGCGATTTCCCGAGCCGGATAGCCCAAGGCGTGGAACAACTCGAACTGTGCCTGGTTGTAGTCGGCGACCGTGGCGAAGTAATTATCGTAGGCCGTCTTTAACAGCTGAAGCGAAAAGACCACTTCCTGCGGCCGGAAGATTTGGACCAGGACGTTGCCAAAACGCTGGGTCTGCTTCAACCCCTCGTAGCTGCCGTTGTAATTGATAAGGGCGGCGCGCAACTCGCGTTCGGCCTGAACGACGCGCGCCGCCGCCGACTGAAGATCCGCCTGAGTCTGAGTTACTTCCGCGGCCACATCGTCCTGGACCTTGAACAATTCGACGAGGGCGCGCGATGCCCTACCACGCTGCTCCTTGATACGCGCCAGATTGCCAAACCCCATTTGATCGGCCGTCCACAAAACCTGGGGGCTGATGTCATCGCGCGAACTCCAAATGTTCAGTTTGCCGCCATTGCCCACACCATAGCCCCCAGCTTGAAGTAATTCGTAAGGCGTCTGGAAGCCGTTGAGCAAAATGGAAGGCAGGAGGGGACGCAGTTTCTCCCGACGGATAACTACCAGCGTCGCCTGAACTTCCGCCTGATGCGACGCCAACTCGGGGCGGTTGGTTAAGCCGATCGGAATCAAGTCATCGAGCGAACGCTCGGGGTCGAGCAAGGTAATCTGCAAGTGGTCGTGTTCGAGTGGGACGATCACCGCGCGAGGGTCCAGGCGGAGGACACGGGTGAGGTCGGCGCTGGCGCGGCGCCAGAATTGGCGGGCGGAGACGGCTTGCTGCTCCATGTCGGCGAGCAGGTTGCGGGCTCGTTCAACCTCGACCCCTGAAACCAGATCCTTGCTCAGATCGTTGATCGCCTTGACCAGCTGGCGGCCTCGGGCGACGACATCAAGGGCGCCGGCATACTGGCCGCGATATTTGTGGACGTTGAAGTAGGCTTTGGCGGTCCTGAGCAGGGCGTCGTTCTTGGCTTCCTGGATTTCCCAACGCGCCGAATTCAGTTTTTGCCGCTCGTGTAGGGGCTGGAAGATCATGTCGGTGAGGAATTGCATCTGAGGCGAGGGAAGCAGAGGTTGGCTCGGCACGGGCTGGTAGAAATAGTTGGGCGTGGAGGGCGAGTAGGTGAAGCCAGCTCCGCCGTAGAGAAAGTTGATGTTTTGGTTGAGCGGTTTTCCCAGGCTGCCGGGAGCGTTTTGTCCCAAGGCATTTTCGCCTTGTGGAACATTCACGCCGCGATTCAAATCCGGGCCGAAACCATCGTGCCGGATGTAATCGGCACCGAGGTTGAGCGAAGGAACCCAGAGAACCTTGGCCTTTTGAAGTTTCGCTTCAGCCACCCAAGCGCTGGCTTGGGCGGCGACCACGATCAGCGGCCGAGCGTCGGCCAGCCGCAACGCGGTAGCCAAGTTAATCGGGAAGCGCAGGTCGCCCGGTTCCAGCGGCGGCGGCTTCAGGTCGTCGGCTTTGCCGCCCGGCGGCGGCGGCAGTTCCAAAGGAGACTTCTGGCTCGGCGGCCCCGTTTGCTTGGCTCCGGCACGCGATGGCGGCTTTTCCAAGGGGGATTTCTCGATCCTCGGAGAGGAGGCCGGGGATTGAGCGCGACAAGGCAACGGCTCCCACCAAGGTAGCAGTAAGATCGCCGGAATGATCGATAACCTGTGGAATCGCATCATGGAATGGCTCCTTCCGCGACTTCTCTCGGTTGGCGACGCTTCGTGGAAGCGCTGAGGCGGAAACGCTTCCGCGAAACATCGCCAACCGATATTGAAAACCCGTGTTAGCGCGTTGGCGGCGGCGGTCCCGTGCCCACCGGAGGCAGATAGCCAGGACGCGTCGTGTCCACCGGTGCCATCTCGCCGGGAGGCCGGAAATACTCGATTTCCCGAGCCGGATAGCCCAAGGCATGGAACAACTCGAACTGCGCCTGGTTGTACTCGGCGATCGTGGTGAAGTAATCATCGTAGGCCAGCTTTAATAGTTTGAGTGCGAAGACTACTTCCTGCGGCCGAAAGATTTGGACCAAGACGTTGCCAAAACGCTGGGTCTGCTTCAGCCCTTCGTAGCTGCCGTTGTAATTGATAAGGGCGGCGCGCAACTCGCGCTCGGCCTGAACGACGCGGGCCGCCGCCGACTGGAGACGCGCCTGGGCCTGAGTTACTTCCGCAGCCACATCATCCTGAACCTTGAACAGTATGGCGGTGGTTCGCGAGGCCATGGCACGCCGCCACTTGACCATCGCCAGATTTCCCAACCCCAAGGAATCGACCTGCCATAGAGCCTGGGGACTGATGTCATCGCGGAAGCTCCAGAGGTTCAGCTTGCCGCCGTTGCCGATACCAAAGGCTCCAAATTGGATCTGTTCGTAGGGCGTTTGGAAACCGTTGATCTGGAGGATGGGAAGAAAGGGACGCATCTTCTCCTGACGAATACGCACCAGCGTCTCCTGGACCAGTGCCTGCTGCGCCGCCAGTTCAGGGCGGTTGGTCAAGCCGATCGGGATCAAGTCATCGAGCGAACGATTGGGTTCGATCAAGGTAATCTGCAAGTGGTCGCGTTCGAGCGGGACGACCACCGCGCGAGGGTCCAGGCGGAGGACGCGGGTGAGGCTGGCGCTGGCGCGTCTCCAGTATTGGCGAGCGGAGACGGCTTGCTGTTCCAGGTCGGCGAGCAAGGTGCGTGCCCGATCGACTTCGACCGCCGGAACCAAATCCTTGCTCAGATCATTGATTGCCTCGACCAACTTGCGGCCTCGGGTGACGACATCAATGGCGCCGGCATACTGGCCGCGATACTTGTGGACATCGAAATAGGCTCGGGCGGTCGTGAGCAAGGCATCGTTCTTGGCGGTCTGCACATCCCAGCGCGCGGCATTCAGATTCTGCCGCGCGGCCAGAGGCTCGAAGATCATGTCGGTGGCGTTTCGCATGAGGAAGAAGGCACCGCCGGCGTAGAAAAAGTTGATGTTTTGGTCTTGCGGTCTTCCGAAGCTGCCGGGAGAGGATTGCCCCAAGGCATTTTGACCCGCCGGGATATTAACGCCTCGAAGCGTATCGGGGCCGTTGCCGTCGTGCCGGATGTAATCGAAGCCGAGATTGAAGTCCGGGAGCCAGAGAACCTTGGCCCTCTGGAGTTGCGCCTCGGCCACCCAAGCACTGGTCTGGGCGGCGGCCACGATCAACGGCCGAGCGTCGGCCAGTCGCAAAGCCGTGGCTAGGTTAATAGGGAAGCGCAGATCGCCGGCTTGCAGCGGCGGAAGGTCTAACTTCACGACCTCGCCACTGGGAGGAGAAGGTTGTTCCAGGGGCGATTTCTGGCTCGGCGGGGCCGCATGGCAAGGTGGCAAGGTGACAAGGTGACAAGGTGACAAGGTGAGCAGCAGAGCCAGGCAGCGCGAACCCCAAGGGAATCTCATCGTCCGGTTCATGCTATCTCTCCTCTTCATGTCACCTTGTCGGCTTGTCATCGACTTAGCGGCTTGCCGGCGGTGGTCCCGTGCCCACCACAGGCAAGTAGCCTGGCCGCGTCGTATCCACCGGCGCCATCTCGCCGGGAGGCCGAAAATACTCGATTTCTCGGGCCGGATAACCTAGCGCATGGAACAACTCGAACTGCGCCTGGTTGTACTCGGCGACCGTAGCGAAATACTCGTCAAAGGCGCGCTTCAATAACTTGAGCGCGTAGACCACTTCCTGCGGCCGGTAGATCAGTTCCAGGACATTGCCAAAACGCTGAGTCTGGCCTAGCCCCTCCAAGCTTCTGTTGAAGGTGAAGAGTCCCGTGCGCAACGCGCGTTCCGCCTGAACGACGCGGGCCGCCGCCGACTGAAGATCCGCCTGAGACTGCGTTATTTCCGCAGCTACATCATCTTGTATCCGGAACAACTCGGCGGTGGCCCGCGATTGCTCAGCGCGCCGTCTCTTGACTAAGGCTAGGTTGCCAAGACCAAAGCTATCCAACTGCCAAACCAGCTGCGTGCTGATGTCATCGCGGAAGCCCCACAGGTTCAGCTTGCCGCCATTGCCGGTACCGAAGATGCCTGCCTGCGTCGTCATGCCTCCGGGAGTCTGCCAGCCGGTGATCAGGATGGAGGGCAGCAAGGGACGCAGTTTCTCCTGACGGATGCGCACCAGCGCCGCTTGAATAAGAGCCTGCTGCGCGGATAGTTCGGGACGGTTGGTTAAGCCGATCGGGATCAAGTCGTCGAGCGAACGGCTGGGGTCAATCAAGGTAATCTGGAGGTGGTCATGTTCGAGTGGGACGACCACCGCGCGAGGGTCCAGGCGGAGGACGCGGGTTAGGTCGGCGCTGGCGATGCGCCAGTTTTCGCGGGCGGAGACGGCTTGCTGCTCCAGATAGGACAACAGGTTCCGCGCCCGGTCTACCTCGACCCCAGGGACCAAATCCCGGTCCAAAGCGTCGAGCGCCTCGACCAGTTTGCGGCCTCGCTCGACGGTATACAGCACTCCGGCATACTGCCCGCGATATTTGTGGACGTTGAAGTAGGCTCGGGCCGTCTCATGGAGGGCTTCGTTCTTGGCGGTCTGGATGTCCCAACGCTTGGCATTCAGATCCTGCCGCGCGGCCAGGGGTTGGAAAATGGCGTCGGTTAGGGCGACAACTTGATACAAGGAAACGCCGGAAATGAACCAGTTGAGGTTCTGATTGAGAGGTTTGCCAAAGCTGCCCGGAGCGTTTTGCCCGAAGGCATTTTGCCCCTGCGGAACATTAATGCCTCCATTAAAATCGATGGGGCCGTCGTGCCGCAGATAGGCGGCATTCATCATGAATGCGGGAAGCCAGAGAACCTTGGCCTTCTGGAGCTGTGCCTCGGCCATCCAGGCGCTGGCTTGGGCGATGGCCACCATGATGGGTCGGGCATCGGCGAGCCGCAGGGCCGTGGCTAGGTTAATCGGAAAGGAAAGATCGCCTGCTTCCAACGGCGGAGCCTTCAGATCCACGACTTGTCCGCCGGGCGGCGGCGGCAACTCCAGGGGAGACTTCTGCGATGGCCGTGGTGAGGGGAGGGTTGGTTCGGCCTCGCGCGCCGGCGGAGCTGGGGCAGTCGCGGTGGGCGAATGGTCCACCCAGAGTTGTTGCGGCCTAGCGAGGGGGCTGGGAGGCGATGTCGGGATTTGGGCGCGACAGGACGTTGGCTCGAACCGGCAGAGCAGCGCAACCGCGAAGGCGAGCATCACCCTGCCGAATCGTTCCATCCCTGGTCCTCATCCGCCTCACGCCGATCGCAACGCCTCATGCGGCACGCCAATTGGGAGCATCGTAGAATCTAATCGGTTAATTGCGGCGTGGAGGATTATGACGATTGTAGCGATTTTTCGTTTTCTTCTTATTTTCTTGTCGAAGCAAAGGTTGATTTAGGCAATTCGTAAGCATACGGTAAACCCATCATGGCCGCCCTTCTCGATTTGGGCGAACGGCCGGCGTCAGCCGGCTGGTAAGAAGCCCTTACCAGCCGGCTGACGCCGGCCGTTCGCCCAAATCGAGTGTTCGGTTCAATTCGGGCCTAACTCGGAGCGTGTGGGCGACAGCGACTCCGTTACGAGATTGAGAGTCTCAATAAAGGTGGCATTGATTACCGCCTGGCCCAAGAGCGTGTGGTCGAGGGGATTAGCGTTAATGGCGTCCTGGTAGGCCGCAATGGAGTTTTCCAATGCCGGGTTCGGAACGATGCCGAGAGCGGTATCAGCCAACACAAAAATCCGGTCGATGGTCATGAAGAACTCGTCATGTGCCAGCTGAACAAGCTCCTGAAAAAGGGAAGGCGTGCTGCTGGAGGGGGGAGGACTACTGGATGGGGGAGGGCTGCCGGACGGGGGAGGGCTGCTGGACAGGGTGCTAACGGGTTTACCCGTAAACGTGAGCGTGATGTTACTGGCGGACGGCACATAGTTGCTCAATACCAATATCAGGCTTTTTACGTCACCCCGAGTCGCGACAACGGTCCCCGCTGGGATACTACCTGGTGGCCCCGAAACGTAAGCGCCAATTTGCCCTGCCGTGGGATCGGGATTGGCGATTTGCCAGTAAATGTTGGGAGTCGTAAGGGTGACGATAGTCTTTCCGGCATAGGGCCCGTCTGTTGGGTTGGATATCGTTCCTTGGTCGGTAACAGTGCCCCACGGGACACTCAAGAACCATTCCTGCTTGTTGGGAAGGTTACCAAGCCCTGAGAAAACCATTTGAAGATTGTTTGGCTTGACCTGTTGGTCCGGCGGCGTGTAGGGGCTGGCCGATGCATCGACATCGGAAGTATCATCATCGACGGAGAAGCCGTAGCCTGACAGACCGAGTACGGTGTGAACGAACCATACGTAGGGATCGAGGTTATAGACGTTGAACGGCTGACCGCCCTGCGGTGTGCTGGGGGTTGGATACCATTGCGACGAGTCGGAGTACAGAGGGTTGGTAAAATCAGGTACGCCGCGCAATATGGATTTGATCAGGATAGTGACTTGACTGCCAACCAGGCTGCCTCCCCCATTTGAATTCGGAAGGTCGAGCGTATCCGTGCCGAGCGTCGTGTACACCAAACTCATGGGTGCGGGGAGCAAGGGACTCTTTGTCGTGTAAGTGAGGATAGCGGCCTCGGCAGCCATCGCTTCATAGACCGATCCCGCAAAGGCCCGCGCGTTTGGTTGCTGGTCTGCCGTGAACGTCAGGGTAAACGGATTGACGAACGTCCCAACAGTGGCCGTGGCGGTCGCGCCGCTGCCGCCGCCGCTAAAGCTGATTGTCGGCGGTGAGGTATAGCCGCTGCCCGCGCTGATAAGGGCGATACCCGTGATGGCGCCGGTGTCGGAAACAATGGCGATGGCACTCGCGCCAGTGCCGCCCCCGCCGGTAATGTTGACGGTGGGCGGCGCACTCGGATCATAGCCGCTGCCCCCGTTGGTGACGAGGATGCTCTTGATCCCGTCCGAGTTCGCAAAGGGCAGCGTTTGCGGCGCGCCGAATGTATAGGTGCCCGAGCCTCCTGGCGCGGAGAGCTGGCTCAGGTAGATCTGTTTATCATCTTTAGGATTAAAGCCCAGGATCGTGACCGTGGTTCCCGAAGCGGGGACAATGCCTGAGCCGCCCCCTGAGCCGCTCACCGTCATTCCCACAGCCAAGGTCGAAGGCACGGGGCTGTCGAGCGTGAGTATGTTGGAGTTGGCGGCGATGGTGCCCGTAACCCCCGATGGTGACTGAAAATTCGTGAACTGGCTGACATAGTATTGGGCCCACGAATACCAGAGGTTCATGAGGTCGGTGGCCGCATAATCCGTGGCTGGCCGCGAGAATACATACGATAAGCCGGTGTTGGTGGGTAGGTTGACGCCAGGGTTGAGGATCACCGTGGCCGTCCCTCCGCCGATGGTAGCCGTGGCGGCCGCGCCACTACCCCCGCCGCCGCTGAAGCTAACTATCGGCGGTGAGGTATAGCCGCTGCCCGCGTTGATAATGCCGACACCCGTGACTACGCCGTTGGTAACAAAGGCGACAGCCTCCGCACCCGTGCCGCCCCCGCCGGTAATGTTGACGGTCGGCGCCGACGTATAGCCGCTGCCTCCGTTGGTAACGACGAAGCTCGTTATCGCGGCCCTGGGATCGTAGGAAACGACCCTTCCCAGTATCGTCGGATCGGGTGAGATCGAGAAATCAACCTCCTGGTTGTTCGCGAGCATCATTTGCAAATTTTGGACAAAGGCCGCTCGCTGGTCCGAGGTTAAAGACAGAGGAAGTTGCGTCGCATGGGGATCCGTCAACGGCGCTCCGCCCGGCCTTACCGCGATCGGTCCCGAGCCGCCGCTCGACAGCATAAATTGGTTATTCGGACCGAAAGTGAAGTAGGAGGAGAGTTGCCCATTCAGGGGGCTATTGGCAAACAGGTTGGCACCTCCAGGAATCTTGAGAATCCCATCGGGATTGGAGTAGCTGGGCCAACCCGCGCCGCCAAAATAATTCCCAATACTGGCAGGCCCCGTATTATTGATGAAGTCATTGATTAGATTCTGCATGGTGCCCGCCTGCGTCGGCGGACCATAAATCAGGCTTGCCCCGACCCAGCCGTAGTCCGCAGTGGGCGGCGTGGGGTTGTCGGCAATAGGAATGGGAACCTGGGTAGCTTCCATGGCGATCGGCGAGGTCAGGTTATCGACATACGAGACATCGTAGTTAAAAAGAACCTTTGTCTGGGCCTCATCCGTGAGCCACCCGATCCCAGGATTCGCTCCCCCTGTATTCAGATAGGGATCTCGAATGGTGAACTCGGTGAGCTGCGCTGGGGAATCAAGAGACGGCGTACTAGGTACCGTGGCATGATAGAACATGACCAATCCGGCGGACGCCTCTCCATTGGGGGCAGTGAAGTTTGTCACCCACGAATTAGGATCGGTTGAGAGGGAGACGCCACGGGACGAAGTGGGGTCGTAACGGAATGGATTTGAATCATTAATGGGGTCGGTAACGATCAGGTTCTGGCCGTCTGTCGCAAGGTACGTGTTCTCCGCATCCCAGAATACCAGCGGAACCGCAATGGTGATAGTTGCTCCCGCCGGCAGGCCCAAAGTCTGGACACCATCCTTCACGTAGCCAATGTAGGCTCTATACTCCTGATTATGAAAGTCTTGGGGATCGTAATAGTTATTTGGATTATTCGGATTGGTATTGTGCGGATCCTGTCCGGTATTCGCGTCTCGGAGTATCGGATAAATGGTTTGGTTCGTGGTGTTCGTGATGGTGATGGTCTTCATCGTCGGAGCGGCCGTAATGCCCGGAAGACCATTTGGGTTTAAGGGTGCCCCGCCATTCCAAAATATTTGGTTCAGTGCGGTAGTGCTGCCTAGCGGCACTTGGGGATCTACAACGCCAAGCCCGCTCAGCAGGCAGCGGTCTTCCAGTAGCCAATCGCAGATGCCCCCCAGGGGGCTGCCTCGGCGGGAACGGGCACGCTTTTTGGAACTCAATCGGCGTTTCACCCAGGACTGCCCGCCGGTAACCGACATAGTTAACTCCCTGAAATAGATGCACGTCGATCCAAAAAAAAAGGGATGGGCACGTTTATTATGCCCGAATTATGTTCCCTTTTCCGCACAAGTCGTTTCGTTCTTGAGGGGTTTCATTACAGCCCTCCCCTCTGGTACTGTCAAGCATTAAAGCCGTTATTATCTCTTTTTCTTACCTTCCTTGATTTTATTATACTTAAGCGATCGATAATATATTACAAAACGATCCGTTGAATATTACTGAGTTGTTAGAGACGCTAACACAATGGCGAGCCTCCCGCGTGAGCGGGGGGAGTGTTCACCTCCCCCCGCTCACGCGGGAGGGCTGCGCCAAAACGCGGGAGGGCTGCGCCAAAACGCGGGAGGCTCGTCAAAACGAGAGCGCCTCTCCAGGAGTATTCGGTTTGAAACGCGCCGCCCGCGTCTCATAAAGTTAGTGCCTCTTATGAACTGATGTTCACGACAACTTAGTAATGTTTTGAGGACAGATTCAGCGGCAGTCCAGCGATAACACGGTCAAATTACCGAGCCATTCGGCGCAAAAATTGCTCAAAGGGGAGATGTGAAATGGATTGCATGGGTTCTCGGATGTGTACGTGAAATAACTTTCGTTTAGCGGTGGCTCGCGGAGCCGCGCGGTTCGATAACCGCCACTAACACGAGGAAGTTATTTCTGGACAACTCCTAAGTCTGCTCCAGGAGTCTCCCTCATGGCTGCCGAATCAACGAAGAAAGCGGGATCCGCGAATCCAACCGTCCTGGCGATGGATCATCCCATCACGGTTTTGATGCTGGTCGTAGGACTGATCAGCCTCGGCGGCCTGGCCTACGAGCGAATGCGTGTGGACATTTTCCCCTCGCTGCACACGCCGAAGATCTACGTCTTCTTCGATTTCATCGGCATGAGTCCCGACCAGATCGAAGGCTTCATCGTCAACGAACTGGAACTGTATTTTCAGTACGTCGATGGTATCAAGGACATCCAATCGCGGAACATTCAGCAGGTCGGCTTGTGCGAGTTGTCGTTCTTCCACGACACCGACATGGGCCAGGCCATGGCCCAGGTGGTGGCCATGTCCGATCGCGCCATGTCCTGGATGCCCCCCGGATCCTTGCCGCCCATGATTATGCGCATGGATGCCGGCAGCGTGCCGATCGGCTACCTCGTCTTTGAGAGCGAGGGCGGCAAAACGTCGATCGGGGCAATGGGCGACCTGGCGCAGAACATCATCCGGCCGCTGGTGCAGAAAAACGTCCCCGGCACGGTCGCCATCTCGCCCTTCGGCCCCAACATGCGCTCGATCATCATCAATGTCGATCCGCGCAAACTCCTCCAATACAACCTGAACCCCCACAACTTGGTCGAGGCCTTGGCCAAAGGGAACGTCGTGATTCCCACGGGCAACATTTATATCAAGGATTCGATGCCGATTGTCCAGAACAACGCCACGGTGGCAGACGTTCAGAAACTGGGCGACATCCCGATCAAGCTGGGCCAGAACGTCTACATCCGCGACGTGGCGACCATCCAGGACGATGTCGATATCAGCTACGGCTATGCTCTGTTCAACGGCAAGGAGGCGATCCACCTGCCGATCATCAAGAAGGACACGGGTTCGACGCTGACCGTCGTGGCCGATGTCCACAAGTCGATGGAGACTTTCCGCAACGCCGTTCCCAAGGACGTGAAGATCAGTTTCGAGTTCGATGAGTCGCCCACGGTCGTGGAGGCGGTCGAGAGCGTGGCCACCGAGGGCGCTATTGGCGCGGGCCTGACCGGGCTGATGATCCTGCTGTTCCTCCGTGACCTGCGGAGCGTGATCGTCGTCGTCCTCAACATCCCGCTCGCCCTGATCGGGTCGTTATTCGGACTGTGGGTGACGGGTAACACGATCAACATCATGTCGCTGGGCGGCATGGCGCTGGCCATCGGCATCCTCGTCGATATGTCAACGGTGACCATCGAGAACGTGCATGTGCAGATGGGGCGCACGAAGAACGTGGCCACGGCGGCACTGCGCGCCAACCAGGCCACGGCCGTGCCGATTCTGCTGGCGCTCTTGTGCATCCTGTCCGTATTCGTCCCGGCGTTCATCATGGAAGACCCGCTGCGGTCGCTGTTCATGCCGCTAACGCTGGCGGTCGGCTTCGCCATGGTCTCGGCGTACCTGCTCTCCAGCACGTTAGTACCGATCATGTGCGTCTATCTGCTCAAACACAAGGAGCATGACGCGGAACAGGGCGAGAAGAAACCCGGTCTGTTCGACCGCATGGTCAAGGGTTACAGCAAGGTCGTGGACTGGTTCATCCGACTCCGCTGGTGGGTGGTGCCGATCTATCTCGTCGGGTGTGGCCTGATCCTGGGAGTGCTGGGGTTGGAGGTCGGCACCGAATTGTTCCCGCAAATCGATTCGGGAGAATTCGTGCTGCGGTTCCGGCCGCCGCCTGGGTCGAACTACGAGTTGACGCGGGAGATGGGCGTGAAGTGCCTCCAGGAGATCGAGCAGGAGGCGGGAACCAAGAACATCTCGATCACGATGGGTTTTGTAGGTCAGGTAGCCCCAAACTTTGGCATCGACAACATGGTGCTGTTCATGCGCGGGCCGGACGACGGCTGGCTGCGCATCAAATTGAAAGAGGACAGCGGCATCAAGCTCGACGAGTTTCGCGAGCGACTCCGCAAGGTCTTCCCCGAGCGCGTGGTCCCGTGGCTGGCCCAACGGTTGGAGAAGGGGGGCTTGTCCAAGAGTGAGGCGAAGGAACAAGCGGAATTGTCCACCTTCGGTTTCGAGCCGGGCGACATCGTGACCCAAGTCATGAGCTTCGGCTCCTCGAAGCCGATCGCGGTTCGTCTTATCGGCACCGATTATGACGAGATTCGCAAGCACGCGGAAAAAGTCGCCGCCGAGATGAGGCGTATTTCCTACCTCCGCGATATCGGCTTCGAGCAGACGCTCGACTATCCCACGGTCGAGGTCGATATCGACCGCGAGATGGCGGGGCTGGTCGGTATCACTGTCGAGCATGTGAAGCGTTCCCTCGTCATGGCGACTTCCTCCACCCGCTTCACCAACCTCAACTACTGGATCAACGCCAAGACCGGGTTTGATTATCTGGTGCAAATCCAGGTGCCGCCCCTGCGGATGGAGAAGCCCGAAGATGTCGAGGAGTTGCCGCTGGAGTCGGTTAACCCCCTGGTCCCGCTGATGGTCCGCGACGTGGCGAAGGTTCACACGAGTATGCGGCCCGGCGAGTACGACCGCGACATGTCGCAGCGCTACCTGACCGTGATCGCCAACGTCGAGGGCGAGGACATGGGCCGAGCCGCGAGCCAAGTCCGCCAGGCGGTCAAGGCCGCCGGCGCGCCGCCGCGCGGCGTGCGCGTGGAGGAGATGGGCCAACTGCCGTCGATGGACAAGATGTTCAAGGCGCTGGGGATTGGGCTGGCGGTCGCCGTGTTCGTCATCCTCGTCCTCTTGACGGCTTTTTTCCAATCGCCGCGCATGGCGTTGATCTCCATCGGGGCCGTGCCGGGAGTCCTCGCCGGCATCGTGATCATCCTCTACTTCACCAACACCACACTCAACATCGAATCGTTCATGGGTTCGATCATGTGTCTGGGCGTGTCCGTGTCCAACTCGGTGTTGATGGTGACGTTCATGGACGAACACTGGAAGGCCGGCAAGCCTTCCAGCGAGGCGGCCCTCCTGGGCGCGAGTGAACGTCTGCGGCCGATCTTGATGACGGCCTGCGCCATGACCGTCGGCATGGTGCCGATGGCGCTGGCCTTGGAGAAGGGGAGTCAAATGGAGGCTCCGCTCGGCCGAGCCGTGATCGGCGGGCTGGTGATGTCCACGTTCGTCACCTTGCTGGTATTGCCGTCGTTTTTCGCGCTGGTGATGGGGCGGAAGGAGCCTCGCTCGCCCTCGCTCTACCCGGACAACCCCGCCAGCAAGTACTACGACCCCCATGTCTACGCGCACGCCAACGGCAGCGATGGCGAGGCTGCTGGTGGTGAGGCACGAGGAGAAAAGAAGGCTCCCGCGACGGGGATCCAAGAGACGCCAACCGAATGACTCGCCCGTCCGCAGCGCAAGCAACGGAATAACTTTCCTTTGCTTGCGCCGCCGGCTGGCAGACAACCGGAGATGAGCAATGCCAACAATTTTTCGGCCTGCTGAGTCCCACTCGGACAATATCACGCTAGCATTTTGCCCCCCTCTCCCCTGTACTCGGGGGAGAGGGGTTGGGGGTGAGGGGGAGTCTTCTTCTTCTCTCCCCTGTACTCGGGGGAGAGGGGTTGGGGGTGAGGGGGCAGCATTTCCCCCTCACCCCCAACCCCTCTGCCCCGAGTACAGGGGAGAGGGGAGTAGCATTGCCGCTCGCTGCCGCCGATTGGGGTTCTGGCTTCTGGCTGCTTTGGCGCTGCCGGGCTGCGCCAAACCCGAGAAGACGGCCCCAAGCGTCTCGGAGCCTCCCGTCCTTCATGTGATCCAACCCCAGCTGCGGAAAATCACTCGCGTCGTCGGACAACCGAGCTTCGTGCAAAGCTACGAGCGCACGTCGATCTATCCGAAGGTGACCGGCTACATCGAGAAGTGGAACGTGGACATCGGCGACAAGGTGAAGAAGGGCGACGTGCTGGCCGACCTCTTCGTGCCCGAATTGCGCGAGAATTGGGAGACGAAGAAGGCCACGGTCAAGTACGATAGGGAACGGGTCGATCTGGCCCTCAAGCTGGTGAAGGTGGCCAAGGCCGATGTCAAGGCGGCCGAGGCGCGCCTCGTCGAGGCCGAGAGGATCCTTGACGCCTACAAGTCTGAAGTCGATCGCTGGGACTCGGAGGTCAAGCGGCTTAAGCGCGAGGTCGAGAGGAAAGTCGTCGCTCCTCAGATTCTTCTGGAGTCGCAAAATCAGCATCGGTCGGATGTCGCCAAATGGCAAGCGGCGAAGGCGACCGTCGTGACGAGGGAGGCGGAGTTGCTTTCCAAAACGGCTACCCTTGAGGAAGATATCGTCGATGTCGGCGTCGCTCGCGCCCGCTTGCTCGTCGCCGAGAGCGAGGCGCGGCGGCTTGAGGCGTGGGTGGGCTACCTCAAGCTTTTCGCGCCTTACGACGGTATCATCGTGGCCCGTAATGCCAACACCTGGGACTTCGTCCTGCCCGGCACCGGCGATCCCACGGCCATGACTCGCGCCCCCGACCTGTCACCCAGCGGGAAGGCCGCTCCTATCTACGTGGTCGATCGCACGGACATCGTCCGCATCTTCGTCGATGTTCCCGAGAGGGACGCCAACTACGTCAAGATCGGCACGGAGGCGACCGTCAAGGTGTGGTCGTACCGCGACGAGTGGCTTCCAGCATCGGTGACACGCCTCTCGTGGGCGCTCAACGTCAAGAGCCGTACCATGCGTGCCGAGATCGATCTGCCCAATCCCGGTACCCAGATGCTGCCGGGAGCCTATGCCTACGGCAAAGTCATCATCGAACTCCCTAGTGTCCGGGCGTTACCGAAAAAGGCTCTCAGCCATAGCGGCGGCAAGTCTTTCATTTGGGGGTACGAAAAAGGCCACGCGGTGCGTACCGAAGTCCAGACGGGAGCCACGGACGGCGAATGGATCGAGGTCACCAATCGCCACACCAAGTCGAAATCTCCCGGTCGGGGACATTGGGCGCCGATTGACGGCTCGGAACAGGTACTCTTTGGCAAGCTGTCAACCCTCACCGAAGGCGCTCCAGTGCGGCTGTCAGATTCGCCGGCACCGATCGAGAGAGAGTCGGAAAAATCAACGTCGGGCGAACCGGGCGCTACCTAGAGTCTGTCCCGTAAGCTCCCCTCTCCCTCGTACTCGGGGGAGAGGGGTTGGGGTGAGGGGGAGAAGCCCGCGGAAAAGTCACCCCCTCACCCCAACCCCTCTCCCCCGAGTACGAGGGAGAGGGGCTTAGGAGACATCCACCTAGGCGATGGGTTCACGAAGCCTTTGCCGGTTGCGGCCTTTGTTCGGGGAGAGCAACGATGGTTACGGAAATTCAGGACCGAAAAGACCAGGAGAACCCAGGCCGCGCAGCGGAAGCCGGCGCGTCCTCTCTTGAGCAAGCCTCGGAGCCAGCCGGAGTAAACGGCAAGGAGAATCCCGAAGCTCCGATCACCCGTATTGGCTCGTATAAGGTCGTGAAACCGATCGGCGAGGGCGTCGCGGGCCATGTCTTTCAGGCCGAACAGCAAGAACCCGTGCGCCTCATGGTCTCCCTCAAGGTCATCAAGGACAGCATGGACTGGCGGCAAATCGTCGCCCGCTTTGAAGCTGAGCAGCAAACATTGTCGCGGATGGACCATCCCAACATCGTCAAACTGCTCGGCACCGGCACCCGGCAATCGGGACAACCTTATTTTGTCGCGGAATGGGTCGATGGTGTCCCCATCACCAAGTATTGCGACGATCATCAACTGTCGGTGCGGCAGCGGCTGGAGTTGTTCGTGCCCGTCTGCCAGGCCGTGCAGTACGCCCATCAAAAGGGCGTCCTCCACGGCGATCTCAAACCGTCGAATGTGCTGGTGGCCGGTTCCGAGGGCAAGGAGACGGCGCCCAAGATTCTCGACTTCGGCGTGGCCAAGGCGACGCGGCGAAATCCGAGCGAAAGTACCTCTTCACCCGATCCGGGCGGTCCAAGCGGTAAGCCGGAATACCTGAGTCCGGAGCAGGCCGACGCCAATGTTCCGGATATCGATACACGCAGCGATGTCTACAGTCTGGGCGTGCTGTTGTACGAACTGTTGACGGGCACAACGCCCTTGACGCGGGAACGTCTGAAGGACGCGTCGATAACGGAAGCAATGCGTGCAATCCGCGAGGAGGAGATTCCTCCGCCGAGTAAACGACTGGACGAGTCGAAAGACGAGGTGGCATCGATCGCGGCGAAGCGGGACATGAAACCGGCTGCCTTGGTCAAGACGGTGCGCGGCGAACTGGACTGTCTGGTAATGAAGGCGCTTGAGAAGGACCGCACGCGCCGCTACGAGACGGTCAATGGTTTGGCACGCGACCTCCAGCGTTACTTGGCCCATGAGCCGGTGGAGGCATGTCCGTCGAGCAACAAGTACCAGCTGGGAAGAATGGCGCGAAAGCATCCGCGCGCGTTGGCGGTAACAGCAGTAGTGCTGTTCCTATTGCTGGCTATCGGCGTGGCGGGTGCCGGCGTGGCGGTGTGGGCATTGCGGAAAGAGGGACAGGCACGGAAGGCGGAACAGGAGGCTGTCGAGAAGGAAAAGAAGGAGAAGAAGGCCGCGGCGGAGTCCAAGGGTGAACTCCATCTGTCGGAGGAGGCGCGGAAGGCCACGGCAAAGGAGCGCGATCGGGCGAAGGCGGCGGAGAAGACGGCGCAGCGTTCGGAGGAAGACACGAAGGCGGTGCTGGCTTTCCTCAAGGACAAGCTGTTTTCCGCAGGCCACCCGGCGAACGTATCGCTAACGGATGCCTTCTGGGCCAAAGGGCAGGATAAGGATGTGACGCTGCGCCAAGCGGTGGATGTGGCTGCGTCGCGGGTCGCCGAGGCGTTCGCGGATCGGCCGCTGGGAGAAGCGACGATCCGCCAAATGCTCGGCTCGGCCTACTTGAAGTTGGGCGAAGCGGCGCTGGCGGTCAAGCAATACGAGCGGGCCTTGGCGTTGCGTACGGCCATGCTCGGAGTCAACGACCCCGACACGGCAGAGTGCCGCAACAAGTTGGCCATCGCGTACCGGCTCGCCCGCCGCCCGGATGAGGCCGGCCGCTTGTTCAACCACGACTATGATTCCCCCGCCCGCGCCTCCGCGCTGGCCGTCGATGGCTCGGTGCTGCTCTCCCAGAAGAAACCCACCGAGGCCGAACTGAAACTGCGCGAGTGCCTGGCCATCCGCCAAAAAGTACAGCCCAACGACTGGACGACGTTCAATGCGAAGTCGCTGCTCGGCGAAGCGCTCTTGGACCAGAAGAAATACGTTGATGCCGAGCCGTTGTTGTTGTCGGGCTACAAGGGCATGAAACAACACGAGGACAAGATTCCCTCCCAGGACAAGGGCCGCCTCATCAAGACGCTCGAACGCCTAATACATCTTTACGAAGCGTGGGGCAAGAAGGACGAAGCCGCCAAATGGTGGAAGGAACTGGAGGCGATGAAGGCCTCCAAGAATCCCTGACGTTCTCAGCAACGTGTCCATCCAGCCAACTGCCTTCGCATTGCTCGTTGTTTTTGGAGCAATTTGCTTCATTCTTCGTCTGGTATGTCGATTGCACAGGTGAAACGATTGCGCAGCGGACGGTATGTGCCGCGCCGCCGTTTGATGAAAAGGGCCAATTCCTGGGGCCAAACGAGTACGCTTGCTCCAGGTTGGCCGCCAAGGTCTTGCACAGGAGGTACACATGAAGAGCAGATGGTTGCCCATTGGAGTCGGCTTGTTAGCCGGCGCCGCTTTGATCGCGGTGAACGGAATGTTTGGGGGAGATTGGCTGACCTCGCGCCTGCACGCCCAGCAACCAACCGTTCGCCCCGACGACCGAGCGCCGCGTCCGCCCCAAGGACGCCCTGGAGATCCAAGGTCGCGAAGTGCCGGCGAGCGAGCCATCGGCCCGCTCAACCACGCCTACGACCAAATTACGGTTGCGACCCTGTGGATGAACTCCAACCAGGCCAAGCTGGCTAAAGAAGACGGCAGCATGCTCGATCAATCCAAGGATCTGTATCGCAAGGCGCTCACCGCGTATCGGGCGGGACAATATCGCCGAGCCGAGGCCACGGCGTTGGCCGCGCACGATGCCGCCCGTGGTGTGGTGCATATGCTGCAAGCCAACACGGCAGCCGTGGAAGGAGTGCCTGTTCCTCCCCTGGAAGCCGAGGTGGGGCCGCCACCGCCACGTCCTGGTCGTGAATCGCCCCCGCCGCCCCGAGGCCGTGAAACCGTGGCCCCTCCGCCACGCGATCGGGTCCCAACTCCGCCTGTCCCGAGAGACCGGGAAGCGCGTCCTGTGGGGGAGGCCCGTCCTCTGCCGCCGGAACGAGGAGGGGCGCGGCGCGACGGTGCAGCCATGGCTCGTGATGCCATCCGCGAAATCCGCGAGGAAATCCAGGAAGCCGCCCAGGGGTCGCCGCGCGGCGCGGGCCGGCAGTTTGTGGACGCGGCTCGTCGGGCGCTCGATCAGGCCCAAAAGGCTAGCGATGACGGCAAGAATCGCCGAGCCATTCAGATGGTAATGGCCGCCGAAGCCTGGTCGCATGTTCCCGAGCATCTGAAACGAGCGGACGGAGCAACGCGAGGTAATACTCCGAGGGAACCCGGTCTCCGGGAACCCGGTCCTGATGGACGCCGCGACCCCGCCAGGCCTCGCGAACGTGGTCCCGCCACGCCGCCGCGTTCTCCAGATCGCGATCAGTAATTGAACGGGCACCGTTGAGAAAAAATTAAACCGCTGGCGGCTTAACGTCATAACACGCTAAGCCGCCAGCGGTTTATTTCTTTTTCCAGTCGCTTACGGAGGAGGTGAGCCGACCGTACCCGCACCCGGTGCAACATCGCCCTCGTCTCTGAGGCTCGACAATCGGCCCCTTGAATGGCTGGGGCCTTTGGAGAGCGACTTTTCCTCCACGGCGCAGAGGATGGCGACAGCCTCATCGTAGCGATCATCGGCCCGAACGGTCACCAAGGTACGCCCCGAATGAAACTCGCGCTCGTAGTGGCGCGCTTCCTCTTCCGGAATCTGGAGGCCAATCAGGGAGCCAACAATTCCACCTCCGACAAGGCCCGTGACTGCGCCGCCGAGTGCGCCGGCGAAAAGCCCCCCGGCGATGACCGGACCCACGCCCGGAATGAAAGCGGTGGCCAATGCGGCCCCTAATAAGCCGCCGACCGCGGCCCCGGCAGCCGCGCCCACGGCTCCGCCCTCTTCCGCCTTGGTACTCCCCTCTTCATCGGGCGACTCGACACCTGACGCCGCATCGGGAGTCAAGAAGCCGATTTGATCGGCCTCGAAGCCATTGCGCCGCAATTCCTCAACCGCGTATTCCGCATGCGTGCGATCGACGAAGACGCCCACCGCTGTTACCGGCCCCGTTGCTTTCATGGTTCCCTTCCTTTTTGTGTCTGTGACGCCTTATCCCTTCCTCCTCTTACTCTGCAAGAACTGCGCCGCTTGAACTCCCTTGGCACGCGCGTTGCTTGTCCCTTCCTCATCCGTCCATCACGCGAACCTCGTTCATCGACAAGGAGGCATCATGTCGGATTTGACCCGGCGAAGGTTTTTGCTCGGCTCGGCGGCCGTCGCCAGCGCGGCAGGGATGGAGGCGGCCGCGCAGCCGACTCCAACGGATCTCGCCAACCAGCCCGATCCGTTGCTCGATGAAAAGGAATTGCCGGTGTTCCGCTTCGCTCTCGAACAGTCCAAAGGCAAGGTCATCGGCGGCAGTTCGGGCAAGGAGGCCACGGTTAAGCAATTGCCCATCTCCAAGGGCATCGCCGGCGTGTCGATGCGTTTGGAACCGGGCGCGATGCGCGAGTTGCACTGGCACGCCACGGCTGCGGAATGGGCTTTCGTCATTGAGGGACGCTGTCGCACGACGGTCATCGACCCGGCAGGACACGCGGAAACGAACGATTTCGATCCGGGCGACATTTGGTATTTTCCGCGCGGCCACGGCCACTCGATTCAGTGTCTCGGCCATAAACCCTGTCACTTCATTCTGGTCTTCGATAACGGCTATTTCTCCGAGTTTTCCACCTTCAGCGTCACCGATTGGCTTGGACACACACCGCATCGATTGTTGGCTAAGAACCTCGGTCTGCCGGAAAAGGAATTCGACAAGTTCCCCACGAAAGAGGTCTATTTCGCGCGCGGGCCGGTACCGCCGGAAACGATTCAGCCAGAGCATCGCAAGGTTCTGGACCCACCCCCCAATAGCCATAAGTTCCGCATGTTGGCTGAGAAACCGCACTCCCTGCAAACCGGCGGCCGTGAGTGGCGTGTCGGTCAGGATCGCTTTCCCATCTCGACGACCGTCACCGGCGTGATTCTCGATCTCGATCCTGGCGGATTGCGCGAACTGCACTGGCACCCCAACGCCGACGAATGGCAGTACGTCGTGTCCGGCCGTGTGCGCATCAGTCTGTTCGGCTCGAAGGGCCGCTGGAAACAAGAGACTTTTAATACCGGCGATGTAGGTTTTGTCCCCACCGGCTTCGGACATTCGATCGAGAATGACAGCGACGAGAAATCCGCCCGCGTCCTGATTGCGTTCAACACCGGCCATTATCAGGCGATCGATTTGTCGCTGTGGTTGGCGGCCAATCCCGACTATCTCTTGGCCGCCAATTTCGATCGGCCGGAGGCGGTGATCGAGGAACTGCCGCGTCATCGTGTCTTTATCGTCAGCAAGGACGGCCCGAAAAAAGAAGCGAAAATGCCGTGAATCGTAGGCCCTTGGGCCAAGAGGCACCACATTTGCCTTTCATTTTTCTGCCCCAACCAGCACGAAGGGAACGCTGACCAAGTTAGTACATGGAGATGCCCAGAGAAGGGAAGCCGGCTACCCGAGAGAAGGAATCCTTTCGCGTTCATTGACAGGACGAGGAGATTGGCGTGGCGCATGAGACTCGAAATAGCGTGACCGATGTGTGGGGCACACGGACGCCCTACGAGGGCGAGGGACAATGGCCGGTTCGCGTCGATGAACATGTGGACGAGGAACCGGATCGCTGGGTTCAATCCGCTTGTGTCCTCTGCGCCAATGGCTGCGGCATGGACATTGGAGTCAAAGATAATCACATTGTCGGCGTGCGCGGCCGAGCCGTCGATCGCGTTAATCTCGGCCGGCTCGGTCCCAAGGGAATGTATGGTTGGCGCGCCAACAACAGTCCCGATCGGCTGACCCGGCCGTTAATCCGCGAAGGCGATCGTTTCCGCGAAGCCTCGTGGGATGAGGCGATGGACTTGCTCATTCGCCACGCCAAGGAGATTCGCGAGCGCTATACCGGAGGAGCCATCGGTTTCTACAACACCGGCCAGTTTTTCCTCGAAGAATACTACACCCTCAGCCTTATCGCGCACGGCGGCCTCGGCACCAATCATCTCGACGGCAACACACGTCTTTGCACGGCCACCGCATCCATCGCCATGCGTGAGACGTTCGGCACCGACGGTCAAGCCGCCTCCTACGCTGATGTCGATGTCACCGACGGCGTTTTCATCATCGGTTCCGATATGGCCATGACGAAAACGGTCTTGTGGATGCGTTTGTTGGATCGCCGGCGCGGTCCTCGGCCTCCGCGCCTTGTCGTCGTCGATCCACGCCGGACAGCGACCGCGTGCGAGGCCGACGTGCATCTCGCTCCACGCGCGGGCACCAATCAGGCCGTTATGAATGGTTTGTTGAACCTTGTCATTCAGGCCGGACGCGCCGACCGCGCTTTCGTTGAGAAGCATACGGTCGGTTTCGAGAAGTTGGAGCAGATCGTTCGCAAGTATCCGCCGGAGCGCGTCCGCGACATCACCGGCATTCCGGTGGATAAACTACGAGCGGCGGCGGAAATCCTGGGAAGTGTGCCGACGCTGGTATCTGTGGTATTGCAAGGCGTCTATCAGTCCAACCAAGCCAGTGCCGCCGCCTGCCAGGTCAACAATCTCAATGTGATTCGCGGGCTTGTCGGCAAGCCCGGCTGCGGCATCTTTCAGATGAACGGCCAACCGACCTCGCAGAACACCCGCGAATGCGGCTGCGACGGCGAGTTCCCCTTCGGCCTCAATCCCATGAACGCCGCCCATGTGGAGAAACTGGCGCGGCGCTGGAACGTCGATCCGCTCACCATTCCTCACTGGCACACCCATTCGCACGCGCTGGAGATATTCCGTCACGCGGAGACGGGATCGATCAAGCTGCTGTGGATCATGGCGACGAACCCTGCCGTCTCGCTACCGGAGTTGCATCGCATTCGCAAGATATTGCGGACGAAAGGATTGTTCGTCGTCGTTCAGGATGCTTTTATGACGGAAACGGCGAAGTTGGCCGACTTGGTGCTGCCGGCCGCGATTTGGGGAGAGAAGACCGGCACGTTCACCAACGCCGATCGCACCGTGCATATCTCGCACAAAGCCATCGATCCGCCGGGCGAGGCCCACGCCGATCTGGATATCCTGCTCGACTTCGCTCGCCGCATGGATTTCCGCGACAAGGACGGCAAACCGCTGGTCAAGTGGACCGACGCCGAGGGCGCTTTCAATCACTGGAGTAAATCGACCGAAGGACTGTTCATCGATTACAGCGCCATGAGCTACGCCAAGCTCAGCGCCGGTTCGGGGATCCCGTGGCCATGCAATGCGGAACATCCCGACGGCTGCGAACGCATTTATACCGACTTCGTTTTCCGCACGGCTTCCGACGTATGCGAGAGCTATGGTCACGATCTGGAAACCGGTGCCTCTATCACCGAGGAGGAATATCGAGCCAACGATCCCAAGGGGCGAGCGATCATCAAGGCGGCAGAGTATATTCCGCCCCTGGAAGAACCGGATAATGAGTACCCGTTTTGGCTGACGACTGGCCGCCTCGTTTACCATTTTCACACTCGCACCAAAACCGGCCGCTGTCACGAATTGCAGCAAGCGGCCCCAGAATCTTTCGTGGAAATGGCAGCCGAGGACGCCAAGCGGCTGGGCATCAAGGAAGGGGATCAAGTCGAAGTGTCGTCGCGACGGGGAACCGTGCGCGGGCCGGCGCGCATCGGCGACATCTTGCCGGGCCATCTTTTTATTCCCTTTCATTACGGATATTGGGACGAGACTAATCCCCATTATGAACGTGCTGCCAATGAGTTAACGCTCACCGCCTGGGATCCGGTTAGTAAACAGCCCTTCTACAAGAACGCCGCCGTCCAGATGCGCAAGGCCGGTACGACTCAACCTTCCTTGGGGCAGCGCGTGGCTGACACAGCCTCAAAAGTGGTGGATCGAGGCAAGGAACTGGTGGATAAGGTCATGGCCAGCGCCCACGAATCGCGCAGCCATGTGCCGGACTATCTTGGTTTGCTTAGCGACGCCAATGAACAGTTCATTCAAGCTTGCGAAAGTGTGTCGGCGCATCATGTGGAAGAAACGGAGGTTCGTTACATCTTGGGACTGTTGAAGAAATTTTCGCAGGAAGCGATTGCCGCGTTACAGCCCTTCATCGACAAGTATGGCCGGCGTGCTTCCAGTGAGCCGAAAAATTTGCGGAAAGAGATGTTCGGCTCGTCTCACGTCGGAGCGCTCGGACTGTTGCGCGATCTGCAAAACCTGTTCGTACAGGCAACCGAAATCCAGGTTGTGATGACGACGGTTATGCAAACGGCTCAGGCGCTGCGCGATAAGGAATTGCTGGATACGTGCCATCATCTGCAAGGACAGAACAAGCGACAATTGGCGTGGTTTGATACAGAAATCAAGCACCGATCGCCACACACGTTGACTGTGCCGTCGTAGGAAGCCGCTTGCGGCTTAGCGTTCCCTGAACTCGATCCTGTCATCACTGGAGTATGAAAAAGGAGAATTTGAAATGGCGAAGACGGTGTCCGATCTCTTGGTCGAACGACTGTTGGAATGGGGCGTGAAGGTAATCTTCGGCTTCCCTGGCGACGGCGTCAACGGCTTCTTCGAGGCGTTGCGGACGCACAAGGACAAACTCCAGTTCGTGCAGGTTCGGCACGAGGAGGCGGCAGCGTTCGCGGCGTGCGGCTACGCCAAGTACACCGGCTCGCTTGGCGTGTGCATCGCCACCTCGGGGCCGGGTGGCATTCACCTCCTCAATGGCCTGTATGACGCCAAGTACGATAATCAGCCCGTGCTGGCCATCACCGGCCACACCTTCCACGACATGATCGGCACGCACTTCCAGCAGGATGTCGATCTGGACAAGGTGTTCATGGACGTGTCCGTTTACAACGAGCGTATCATGGGGGCGTCTCATGTGCATAACGTGGTGGACGCGGCCATTCGCACGGCGTTGGCGCGGCGCGGCGTGTCGCACATCACCATCCCCAAGGACATTCAGGAATGGACGACCGAGGAAGCGCCGCGCTCCAGTATGAACATCGCCCACCACAGCGGCGACTCATTCGCAACGGCCAGTCCGCTGCCCTCGCGGGAACTGCTGCAAAAGGCCGCCGACATCCTTAACGCCGGTAAAAAAGTCGCCATCCTGACCGGCCGCGGTGCCTTGTCGGCCCGCGAAGCCGTCACGCAAATGGCCCAGAAACTGGCCGCTCCGGTCGCCAGCGCTCTCCTCGGCAAGGCGGTGTTGCCCAACGATAGCCCGTATGCGACGGGCGGCATGGGACTGCTAGGCACGGCCCCGTCGCAGGACGCCATGATGGGTTGCGACACGTTTTTCATCATTGGCAGCAACTTCCCCTACGTGCAATTCCTCCCCAAGCCGGGCCAAGCCAAGTGCGTGCAGATTGACATCGACGCCGCGCGCATGAGCCTGCGCTATCCCGTGGACATCCCGCTCGTCGGCGACTGCCGTCGCGTTCTCGAAGCGCTCTTGCCGATGATCCAGCAGAAAGAAGACAAAAGTTTCCTGGAGAAGATGCAGAAAAGCGTCAAGGAGTGGAACGAGTTGTTGGATGAACGGTCCAACCGCATGGACAAGCCCATGAAGCCGCAAGTGGTGACGGCCAAGCTCAATCAATTCCTGGCCGACGACGCTATCATCGCCTGCGATTGCGGCACGGTGACGACCTGGGCCGCCCGTTACATCAAGATCCGCGACAAAATGATGTTCTCCGGCAGCGGCATGTTGGCGACGATGGCCAGCGGCCTGCCCTACTCAACAGCGGCGGCCATCGCCTATCCGGGCCGGCAAGTCGTCTGCTTCATCGGCGATGGCGGCTTCACCATGTTGATGTGCGAGTTGGCCACCATCGTCAAGTACAAACTGCCGGTCAAGATCATCATCATCAAGAACAACACGCTCGGCCAAATCAAGTGGGAACAAATCGTCATGGAGGCCAATCCGCAGTTTGGCGTCGAACTGCACCCCATCGACTTCGCCAAGTTCGCCGAGGCGGTCGGCTGCCCCGGTTTCACCATCGACGATCCGGCGAAGTGTGAGGACACGCTGCGCCAGGCGTTCGCGGTGCAAGGGCCGGCCGTCGTGCAAGCCATCGTCGATCCACACGAACCGCCGATGCCAGGCCATGTCACCATCAAGCAAGCGTATCACTTCGCCAAATCGCTCCTCCGTGGCGAGAAGTTCTCCAAGGAGATCATCGAGACCGTCTTGGAAAACAAGATCAAGGAGGTCGTGTAACAGCAATCCTCGTCTACTAGCCCGGAGCGCCAGCGACGGGTTGCCGGAACCCGTCGCTGGCGCTCCGGGCTAGTAGTACACTCGATGAAGGAGCGATCATGTCTGCAACCGCGACGGCGACGCATGTTGCCATCGAGCAGATTCACGTTTCGGCCTACAAGGTGCCGACCGACCAACCCGAAGCGGACGGCACCATCTCGTGGGACAGCACGACGCTGATCCTGGTCGAGATCGAGGGCGGCGGACAAACTGGCCTGGGTTACACCTATGGCAGCGAATCCATCGCCCATCTGATCCACGGTAAATTAGCCAAAAAGATCGAGGGCCGTAATGTCATGGACATCGCCGGCACCTGGGTCGAGATGGTGAAGTCCATCCGCAACCTTGGCCGGCCCGGTGTTTCCTCGATGGCGATCTCCGCCGTCGATTGCGCCTTGTGGGATCTCAAAGCGCGTCTATTCGATCTGTCGCTCGTGACGCTGATAGGGGGTGCGCATGAATCGGTGCCCGTTTACGGCAGCGGCGGCTTCACGACCTACTCGAACAAGAAGCTCCAGGAGCAGCTTGGCGGCTGGGCGGCGCAAGGCATTTCCCGCGTCAAGATGAAGATCGGCAGTCACCCGCAGGAGGATCTCGACCGCGTGCGTGCGGCGCGGCAAGCGATCGGCGACGATGTCGAGTTGTTCGTTGATGCCAATGGCGCTTTCACGCGCAAACAGGCGCTGGCCTTCGCGCGCCGGCTGTATGAAGAGTTCGGCGTCGTGTGGTTTGAGGAGCCCGTGTCCAGCGACGACTTAGCCGGTTTGCATCTGCTGCGCAATCGAGGTCCGGGCGGCATGGACATTGCTGCCGGCGAATACGGCTACGATTTGCGCTATTTTCACAATATGCTCGACGCTGAGGCCGTGGATGTGCTGCAAGCGGATGTCACGCGCTGCGGTGGCGTCACCGGCTTTTTGCAGGTCGGCGCGCTTTGCTCCGCCCATTGTTTGCAGCTATCGGCCCACTGTGCCCCTTCCGAATCCACGCATCCTTGCCTGGCCATCATGCCCCTGCGTCCGCTGGAGTATTTCCACGATCATCACCGTATCGAAACCATGTTGTTCGATGGCTGCCGGACTCCAGAGAAAGGCGCTCTCTGGCCGGATTTGTCCCGCCCCGGCATGGGGCTGGAATTCAAGCACGCCGACGCCGCCCGTTATCTCGTTTGGAAAAGTTAGACCTTCGCCCCCTGAGGAGAACCATGCTCAACCTTACCGTTTTGAGAGAGCAAGTCGAGACACCTCGACTCGAGCGCCTGCGGCGCGACGATAGCCGGACGGCTATTCCCGCCGAAGCCGCGCGCGAACTGGAAGCCGAGTTGCGCCGCCGCATCGAGGGCGAAGTTCGCTTCGATGCCGGCAGTCGTGCTTTGTACGCGACCGATGGTTCCAACTACCGGCAAGCGCCCATCGGCGTCGTCGTCCCTCGAACGAAGGAAGACGTGGTCCAGACGATGGCGCTGGCCCGGCGTTTTGGCGCGCCCGTTCTCTCCCGTGGCGGCGGCACCAGTCTCCGCGGCCAGTGCTGCAACGTCGCTATCGTCATGGACTTCAGCAAGTACATGCACCACGTCGTTCGCATCGACGCCGAGCGCCGGTTGGGTACGGTTCTTCCCGGTTGTGTGCTGGACGATTTGCGGGACACGGCCAAGAAGCAGGGTTTGACGTTCGGCCCCGATCCGGCCACGCATAACCATTGCGCGCTGGGTGGCATGCTTGGCAACGACTCCTGCGGGACTCACTCCTTGTTGGCCGTCAAGCACGGCATGGGTTTCCGCACTGCCGACAACACACATGAACTGGAAATCCTCACCTACGATGGCGTGCGCATGCGTGTCGGCGAAACCTCACCCGAACAATTGGAACGCTTCATCCAGCAGGGTGGCCGCATCGGCGAGATTTACGCCAAATTGAAGGCATTGCGCGACAAGTATGCCGATGAGATTCGCCGCCGCTTCCCGCAACTCCCCCGGCGTGTTTCCGGCTACAACATTGATGCGCTATTACCGGAGAGCAATTTCCACGTAGCCCGCGCCCTCGTCGGCTCGGAGAGTACGTTGGTGACCATCCTGGAAGCGACAATGCATCTGGTGCCGGAACCCGGTGCCCGCACGACGCTTGTTTTGGGCTACCCAGATGTGTACACCGCCGGCGATCACTGCACCGAAATCCTACCCTTGAAACCGACGGCCCTGGAGGGCATGGATCATCTGTTGTTCGAGTTCGAGAAAATCAAGGGCCGCAAGGAAAAGAACCTCGAACTGATGCCCCCCGGCCAGGGCTTCTTGCTCGTCGAATTTGGTGGCGACACCAAGGAAGACGCCGACGCGCAGGCGATCCATTGCATGGAGATGCTTAAGAAGCAGCCCAATCCGCCGACCATGAAAATGTTCGACAATCCCGAAGAAGAAGAGCTGATCTGGAAGGTGCGTGAGGGCGGCCTGGGTGCCACGGCTTGGGTGCCGGGGCGTCCGGATAATTGGCCTGGTTGGGAAGACTCAGCCGTGCCGCCGGAGAAGGTCGGCAACTATTTGCGCGATCTCCGCAAATTGTTCAGCAAGTTCGGCTACCATCCCTCCTTGTATGGCCATCTCGGTCAGGGCTGCATTCATTGCCGCGTCGGATTCGATCTCTACACGGCTGAAGGGATCGAGAATTGGCGCAACTTCCTCGAAGAAGCCAGCGACCTTGTCATAAGCTACGGCGGCTCGATGTCCGGCGAACACGGTGATGGTCAGGCCAGCGGCGTGTTCCTGCCCAAGATGTTCGGAGAGACGCTGTATCAGGCCTTCCGCGAATTCAAATCCATTTGGGATCCTGAATGGAAGATGAATCCAGGCAAGAAAATCGACGCCTACGGTCCCACGGAGAATCTGCGCATTGGCGCGGACTACAATCCGCCACAACCAACCACGCACTTCCATTACCCTGAAGACAAGGGATCGTTCGCGCGGGCGGCTCTTCGCTGCGTCGGCGTCGGCGAGTGCCGCAAAGAGGGCGGTCAAGTCATGTGTCCCAGCTATCAGGTGACACGCGAGGAGAAAGACAGCACGCGCGGCCGGGCGCATCTGCTGTTTGAGATGATGAACGGCGAGGTGTTGACCGATGGTTGGAAGAGCGAAGCCGTCAAGGATTCGCTTGATTTGTGCCTGGCCTGCAAGGGTTGCAAAGGCGAATGTCCCGTTAACGTGGACATGGCGACTTACAAGGCCGAGTTTTTGTCGCACTACTACGAGGGCCGGACCCGGCCACGCCATGCTTATGCGATGGGCTGGATTTACTGGTGGTCGCGGTTAGCGTCGCTGGCACCGGATATGGCCAACTTCTTCAGCCAAACGCCCGGCCTGGCCGCCATTGCCAAGTTCGCGGGTGGAATTGCCCAACAGCGCACCATGCCGGCGTTCGCGCATCAGACCTTCAAGGAATGGTTCGCCCGCCGGCCGGCACGCAATCAAGATCGGCCGCCGGTCATCCTGTGGGCGGACACGTTCAACAACTTTTTCCATCCGCAGGTGGCCAAAGCAGCCGTGGACGTGCTGGAACACGCCGGCTATCAGGTGTGGGTACCGGAGATGTCGTTGTGCTGCGGTCGGCCGCTCTACGATTTTGGCATGCTCGACGATGCCAAGAAAATGCTGCGGCAGATTCTGTCTACCCTCCAGCCGCAAATCGAGGCCGGCGTCCCGGTGGTGGGTCTGGAGCCGAGTTGCCTCTCGGTCTTCCGCGATGAGATGCTCAACCTGTTCCCACACAATCGCGACGCCGCGCGCTTGCACAATCAGTCCTATCTGTTGAGTGAATTCCTGGCAGTGAAGGCGAAAGACTACCAACCGCCGAAACTCCAGCGCAAGGCGCTGGTGCATGGCCACTGTCACCACAAGGCCATTATTGGCTTCAAGAATGAGCAAGAAATCCTCAAAAAGATGGGCGTGGACTTTGAGATGCCGGACCCGGGTTGCTGCGGCATGGCCGGCTCGTTTGGTTTCGAGGCGGACCATTACGACGTGTCCATGAAGGTCGGTGAGCAACGTCTGTTGCCGGCGGTGCGCAAGGCCGGCGAACAAACGCTCATCATCGCCGATGGCTTTAGCTGTCACGAACAGATTGAGCAGGGGACCGGGCGCAAGCCGTTGCATCTGGCGGAGGTTATCCAGATGGCCTTGAAGGAGACTCCCTATCTCACGATGGACCACGGTCCCTCCCTCACGCGTGGGCATCTGGGGCATCGTCCGCCGATGCCGGAACAGCCTCGCCGTCGTCGCCGTGTTGGGGTAGGCTCGGCCGCGCTGATTGGTGCTGGCCTGCTGGCGGGCGGCCTGCTGGCCTGGCGAATGATCGAGAAGAGGAGGACGTAGGAATAAGCGAACTTTTTCATTAGTCCGAAGCGCTCGCGACGGGGTTCTTGCTCCCTCGCTGACGCTTCGGGCTAATAGGAACGCGCGCTTATACGATATTTAGGAGAGGATAATATGCATTCTCATCCGCCCGTTCCGTATGCCGCCATCAAGCGGCATGGCGTCATCGGCGACCGCCGGACGGCGGCGCTGGTCGCCGGTGACGGCACCATCGATTGGCTGCCCCTACCCGACTATGACGGCAACATCTTATTCGGAGCGTTGCTCGACGCGCAAAAGGGCGGCTACTGGCACCTCGGTCCAGCTTTTCGATGCTTTAGCACCCAGAGTTACATCGAAGACACCACTTCCCTGGTGACCGCCTGGGAACTGCGGCAGGGACGGTTGGAAGTGACGGATGTGATGGCCTGGCCGGCAGAGGAGAGGCCGCCCGGTCAGGACAAGCAACGCGCCATTCTTCGCCGGCTGCGCTGCATTAAGGGGCGAACGCCGGCTCGCCTGCAGCTTTCCGTTGCCTGCGATTTCAAACCAGTCGATGCCATGCCCATCACCGAACACACCGTTTCCCTTCGCACCGGAAGTCACGACATCGAACTATGGTCCAGCCTGCCCGTCGAAGTGAATGCCTCCGGCATCCATGCGGAGTTTCAGCTTGACGAGGGCGAGGAGATGTGGTGCGTACTTGCCGCCGGCCATCGGGCGGCGGACTGGAACCAGAAGCGCGCTGCCGAGACAATGGCCGAGACCGATCGTTACTGGAAACAGTGGACCGAGAAACTATCGCACAAGGGGCCACGGCGATCGATGGTGCGGCGGTCGGGGATTCTGGTTCATCAGTTGGGTTACGCGCCGGACGGTTCACACGTCGCGGCGGCAACCACCTCGTTGCCGGAACGCATCGGCGGCGATTGGAACTGCGATTACCGCCTCTCCTGGATTCGTGACACGTCGTTGTCACTTGAAATCCTCTCTATGCTAGGGAATACCCAAGAGGCCCGTCGCTATCTGGAATGGGTGAGCGAATTGCTCTCGCCCAAGGATCCCCCGCTCCAGGTCGTCTACGGCATCCACGGTGAGAAGAACCTGCCGCAAGACGAGCGGAAGGACGTTCAAGGCTATCGCAATTCAAAGCCCGTCCGGCTCGGCAATCATGCGTTCAAACAGGATCAGCACGGCTCGATGGGCTATCTGGTGGACTGCATGCACGTTTATTTGCAGCAAGGCGGTGACTGGAAGCCGGAATTCTGGGAACTGGTACGCCGCGTCGCCAATTACCTCACCGTACACTGGAAGGACACTAGCAACAGCATCTGGGAGCTGCCGGTCAAACAGCATTATCTCAGCGGTAAGGTGCTGGGGTGGGTTGGGCTGGATCGCGCGGTCAAAATCGCCAAGAAATTGGGCAAGTCCGAAGATACGGAACGCTGGCGCACCGTGCGCGACGAACTCCACGCCGAAGTCATGGAACGCGGCTGGTGCGAACAATTGGGAGCGTTCCGCCAGCGTTACGAGGGCGACAATATCGATGCGGCCGTCCTGCTCATTCCCATCGTGGAATTTCTCCCGTATGATCATCCGCGCGTGAAAGCGACTGTCGAGAAAGTCGTGCAATTGCTGGCGATTGATGGCTTCGTCTATCGCTTCGATCCGCTGGTGACCCCGGGCATGGACAAACAAGGGATGCCGCTAGGTGAATTTGAGGGAGCCTTCCTGCCCTGCACGTTTTGGCTGGCGACGGTCTTCGCCAATATGGGACGCAAGAAAGAGGCTGAGGAAATCCTGCGGCGAGCCGAGACCATCGCCGGTCCCGTCGGCTTATTCGCCGAGGGGGTGGATGCGCGCTCGGATGACTTCCTGGGCAATACTCCCCTCCTGTTCTCGCAGATCGAGTATGTGCGGGCAGTCCGAGCGCTGGCCCAAAACGACTAGCCTGGAGCGCCACCGACAGGTTCTCGTCACCCGTCGCTGGCGCTCCAGGCTAGTCGTCCCATCTTGTCAACCCATCCGCCGCTCGCTACCATGTTCAAATGGTATTACAAAGTATTTCCTTTACGGGAGGCGTTGCGATGACGAAGCGGCACGCGGTGGGTGCGTTTGTGGTTTTGGCGGCGTTGGCAAGTACGCTGCCGGGGTGCGCCAAATCGACGAATGCCTGGCAGGGTCGCGGTGGTTCGCCGCGTATCGTCGTCACCATTCCCGCCCTCGATAACTTCGTGCGCAACGTCGCCGGCAAGGATGCCAGCGTGATTTGTCTCTGTACAGACAAGGGAGGGCCGCACCACTACGAATACAATCCGCAGGATGCGATGGCTCTGCGCGAGGCCGACCTGTTCTTCGCCATTGGCCTGACGCTCGACGATAAGTTCGCCGATCCGATGCAGGTTGAAAGCCATAATGCCCGTCTTCGCTACATCAAACTCGGCGAACGCCTGCCGGAAAAGCTGAAACTCAAGGGGGAAGAACACGAGGACGGCAAGGACGAGGCCAAGCACGAACACGCGCATGGCCACGATCACGAACATGGCGAATTCGATCCGCACGTCTGGCTCGGCATCGCGCAAGCCAAGGCGATGGTCGAGATGATCCGCGACGAATTGAAGAGCGTCGATGCCGCTCACGCCGACGATTACGACAAGAACGCCACCGCCTATCTCAAATCGCTGGATGATCTGCATACCTACGGCAAAAACAAGCTTAAGAACAAGAAGAATCGCAAGCTCATCGCTTTCCACGAATCGCTTGGTTATTTCGCCAAGAGTTTCGATCTGAATATCGTGGATGCCATTGAGGTAACGCCCGGTCAGGAGCCATCACCGAATCATCTGGCGGAATTGATAAAAAAGGCCAAAGACAACCATGTTCATGTCCTCGCCGTCGAGCCACAGTATCCCAAGGCATCTGCTGATGTCGTGAAAAAAGAAGTGAAAAATCTCAAATTCGCCATCGTCGATCCGCTGGAAACAGTGGCCGCAAACGAGGTGACGGAAGACCACAAGGAGTTGAAGAACAAAGACTGGTACGAGAAGAAAATGCGGCAGAATCTCGATGCTCTGGCGAAGGAACTGCCATGAGTCACGATCTGGTGACCATCAAAAACGTGTGTGTCACGCTCGGCGGCAATCCCATCCTCAAGGGGATTAACGCCTCGCTGATCCACGGCAGCATCACGGCGTTGATCGGCCTCAACGGCGCGGGCAAGAGTACCTTGTTGCGCGCCCTGGTCAAGGAGGTGCCGTACACGGGCCGAATTGAGTTCCATTGTGGCCACGATCACAGCCGGCCCAATCCCGACAACGTCGGCTACGTGCCGCAGCGCCTGCGCGTCGAGGCCAATTTGCCGCTCACCGTCCGCGATTTATTCGGCATGGTCTTGCAGCGCCGTCCGCTGTTTCTCGGCGTGAGCCGGCGCGTGCGCGAACGCATGGCGGGCTTGCTCGAACGAGTCGGAGCGCTGGGATTGCTGGATCGTCCGGTGGAAAAGCTCTCCGGCGGCGAATTGCAGCGTGTGCTGCTGGCGCTGGCGATGGAACCGGAACCGGAACTGCTGCTACTCGACGAACCGGCCGCAGGCATTGATTTTCAGGAAGAAGATAAGTTCTACGATTTGATCGCCGGTCTGAACCAACGGACCGGCGTGACGATTCTCCTCGTTTCGCACGATCTGAGTGTGGTTAGCCGAATGGCTCATCATGTGCTGTGTCTAGAGGGCGGGCGCATTCAGTGTCAGGGATCGCCGCGCGAGATCGTCAACGAGGAAATGCTCGGCCACACGTTCGGCAGTCGCAAGGGTTTCTACGACCATCATCATCCACATCCGCATCCGCATTCCGAGACGTGATCGCTCTTTCTCCCCTCTCCCCCGAGTACAGGGGAGAGGGGAGATCATGCGAAAATCCGCAACATTTCGTGAGAAATCCGCGCGAGCGTGGCATCATAAGAGAGACAGGCCCACGAGAGCCACGCATGCGGTCGATGGACCCGACGATCCTGGGACAGCTGTACCGCCAACACGCGCCGGCGTTGTGTTTGTACGCCCGTCAGTGGGGCGGCAGCGCCGAGGACATCGTGCAATCGGCGTTCGTGCGTCTGGCCCAGCAGACGCCGCCACCGGAGCAAGTTCTGCCCTGGCTGTATCGCGTGGTGCGCAACGAGGCGCTGGCCGCTCACCGCACGGCCACCCGTCGTCGCCAGCGCGAACAGCGAGTCAGTGCGCCGGAAGCATGGTTTAGCGCGGCCGAGAATCGCCTGGATGCGGATGAGGCAACGCGCTTGCTTGCTGAGTTGCCGCTTGAGTTGCGTGAGGTGATCGTCGCGCGTCTGTGGGGCGGCTTGACGTTCGAGGAAATCGCCCGGCTGATGGGCTGTTCGCTGCCGACGGCGCACCGCCGCTATCATACGGGACTGGCTCAATTGCGCGAAAGGCTCGAAGGCCGATGGACACACACTCCCAGCACTCCGGCGACCTGAGTGAAGTGGAACGCCGCTTGTCCGCGTGGCAACCCACCTCCGCGGGATTGGACGCCGATGCCATGTTGTTCGCGGCCGGGCGCGCCACGGCTCAGCCTCGCCCGGTTCGCGTCTTCTGGCCGACGCTGACCGCATGCACAACCTTGCTCGCGGTCGTTCTCGGCATCTGGCTGTTCACTGAGCGCAACGAACGACTCGCCCTCGCTCAGCAGCTTCGCCAGCAGGCGCCTCCGAGGATTTCGCCTCCTTCGCTTGCTCCATCTCCCGCTGTTCCGACTGAATCGCCGAGTGTCGATGAACCGTCACCGGACAGCTACCTGGCCGGCCATCGGGCGCTCGAAAAGGGACTCGATAATTGGCCGGATCGTACTCTCGTTTGCGTTGAAACGCCCGCGTTGCCCTTAGCCAATCCGCCCATTCTTCACGTCGGACAGCGCGATGCGTTGCTCGATCCGTAACAGGTACTAATTTTTTGCCGACTAACCCGAAGCGCCAGCGACGGAGTACAGCGACCCGTCGCTAGCGCTCCGGGCTAGTGCTTCCCTTTCACAAGGAGATTATGTCAATGAATCGCTTGCGCCGATGGTCCGCCCTGTTGTCCATTCTTCCGGCAACGCTGTTGCTCGCCGTCGTTCGCGGGCAAGATTCGCCTGCGGGAGAGAAGAAAACCGACGAGAAGCCAGCGGAGAAATGGCTGCTTGATCGCTCGTTGGCCGTTACGCCGAGAGCCGCGCCGGTTCCGGCCCTGAAATATCGTTTGTATCCTTCGGTGATGGAGCGCAAGGAAGGCAACGCGGTGCCGATGTATCTGCGTTTCGCGCACGAACGCATCGACGTGCGGAAGAAACAACTTCGGGAGGAACCCGAGAAGTGGAACAAACTTCCCTTGGAGAAACTGCCACTCGCCGAAGTGAAGAAGTTCCTCGATAGTTACAAGTACAATTTTCGACAGTTGGAGTTGGGGGCGCGGCGAAAGACTGCCGACTGGAATTACTCGCTGGATGCCGGCGATCCCATTTCCATCTTGTTGCCCGACGCTCAGGAGATGCGGACACAAGCACGGCTCCTCGTCCTCAAGGCTCGGCTGGAGATTGTCGAGGGACGCTATGCCGACGCGATTCGTACTCTGGAAACGGGATTTTCTTTCAGCCAGCAGGTCAGTCAGGGGCCGTTTCTCATCAGTGCTCTGGTCGGCATCGCCTGCGTCACCCAGTTCGCGGATTGCCTGCTGGAGTTGATCGAACGGCCCGATGCGCCGAACGTCTATTGGGCGTTGACGGTGCTGCCCCGGCCGTTCATCGATCTGCGTCGTGCCAATGAGCTTGAGCAACAAATGCTTGAGATGCAAGTGCCGGACATGGCCGACTTGCATCGATCACGTTCGGCCGAGGAATGGGATGCCGCTCTCAAGCGTGTCCGTCAGGAGATCTCGCGCGTCGCCCGGATGGAACACGGCCATGAACCGAAAACGGGCAACGCCGTGACCGATCCAGCCGGCAAGTCGCCAGACTTGCCCGTGGCGAGGAAGTATCTCGCCGAGGTGGTGGGAATGCCGGCTGCCAAGATCGAGACGATGCCCGCTGCCGAAGTGCTGCTGCTCTACCTGTCCAACTACTATCACGAAATCCGCGATGAGGTCTTCAAGGCGAGTTACCTGCCTTATGCTCAGGCTTCGCCGCTGCTCGTCGCGGCCGAAAAGCGATTGAAGTCGGTCGCGGATACCGAGGCGGGTCAGGTGGCCCGACTGTTCTTGCCGGCTGTCACCAAGGTTCAGTTGGCTCAGGTACGCATTGAACGCAAGCTCGCGGCGCTACGAGTGATCGAGGCACTGCGCATGCACGCCGCTGCACACGGCGGCCAATTGCCGGACAAACTCGCTCAGGTGACGATTGTGCCCGTGCCGAACGATCCAGGCACCGGCCGGCCGTTTGAGTACCAACGAGATGGCCGTACCGCTACGCTGACCAGCCGCATCGCTGGCGAGCCGTTGGATAAGACGGGACTGCGCTATCGGGTGACGGTGCGAAAGTGAGTGCCGATGAAAGGTGGGGCGTGGACAAGCCCGGAGCGCCAGCGACGGGTTACAGATACTCGTCGCTGGCGCTCCGGGCTTGTCCACAGTGCGAACTCAATCGCCCAGCACTTGCTTATACGCCTCCGCACCGAAGCCGACCAGCAGCGTATCGCCGATCCGCAACGTCGGTGCCTTCAGATTGCCGGTGGGTCCCAGCAGATGCGCCGCCAGCGTGTCGTCGCCGGGAGGATCATTCTTCATATCGAAGATGACAACTTTTTTGCCTCGGGCCGCCACGACGTGAGCGGCCGCCCTTGCCAGTTTCAGCGCCTCATCCCGGCCGCGCCGCTCCTTGGTCGCGTCCGTCACCGTACCCGTCACTTGCCAATCGTGGATCTCAAGAAACTCCTGAGCCTTCTTGCAACTATTTCAGCCGCGACGATGATACATCCAGGCGATTTCACCGGACATTTCGCATCCTCCTAATACTTGAGCATGCTCTTATCGATGCGATCCGCCCAGGCGAGGATGCCGCCCGTGAGGTTCTTCAAATTCGTGAATCCTTGCTGGCGCAAAAACTGAATGGCCTTTTGACTGCGCATGCCGCTCTTGCAGTGAACGATGATCTCACGGTTACGGTCGAGTTCGCCGTGGCGCTGCGGCAAAGTCGGCAACGGAATGACCGTGCTACCGGCGATGCGGGAAATATGAATTTCCTCCGGATTGCGCACGTCGAGTATGAACACGTCTTCATGGCGGTCGAGCCGTTGTTTCAATTCTTCGACCGTGATGTCGGTGCCGCTCGCCGCAATGGGGGCTGGTGTCTCTTGCCCACGCATGCCGCAGAATTGTTCGTAATCGATCAACTTCGTGACGGTCGGGTGATCGCCGCAAACGGGACATTTCGGATTGCGCCGCACCTTGAATTCGCGGAAGCTCATTTGCAAGGCATCGTAGAGCAGCAAGCGGCCAATCAGAGGCGTGCCCTGGTCGAGCAGCAGTTTGACGGCTTCCGTCGCCTGAATGCAGCCGACTAAGCCCGGCAGAATGCCGAGTACGCCACCTTCGGCGCAACTGGGCACTTCGCCGGGCGGCGGCGGTTCGGGATACAGACAGCGATAGCACGGCCCCCGTCCCGGATAAAACACCGACGCTTGGCCGTCGAAGCGGAAGATACTGCCGTAGACGTTCGGTTTCTTGAGCAGCACGCAGGCATCGTTGACGAGATAGCGTGTCGGAAAATTATCCGTGCCGTCGATGATAATGTCATACGGTTCAAACATCGCCAGCGCGTTCGCCGAGGTCAGGCGTGTCTCGTACAGATCGATTCGCACTTCAGGATTGATGGCCTGCAAGCGATCCTTCGCCGAGTGCAGTTTTGGCCGGCCGACATCGGGCGTGCCGTGCAATACCTGGCGTTGGAGATTGCTGAAATCGACCACATCGAAATCGACCAGACCGATGCGGCCAACGCCGGCGGCAGCAAGGTACAGTCCGAGCGGCGAGCCAAGACCGCCCGCGCCAATGAGCAGAACGCTAGCCGCCTTGAGACGCTTTTGTCCCTCCATGCCGACTTCCGGCATGATGAGATGACGACTGTAGCGCGCGGCTTCTTGGGGAGATAGTGTGACCCGCGCGGCGCGGGCGGGAAGGGGTTCGAGGGGGCCGGACATGGTGTTGATTTCCCAGGAATGTTTTCACTAGCCCGCAACGCCAGCAAGGGATACGAAAACCCTTGCTGGCGCTGCGGGCTGGTAAGAGCGTTATTTGATCGCGCCGACGACGAGACAGCAGTTGTGTCCGCCGAAGCCGAAACTATTGGAGATGGCATGGCGGACGGGCATTTCGCGGGCGGTGTTGGGCACGTAATCCAGATCGCAGGCCGGATCGGGGTTTTGGTAATTGATCGTGGGATGAACCACGCGATGGCGAATGGACAGCGCGCAGACAATTAGCTCGACGCCGCCGGATGCACCGAGGAGATGGCCGAGCATGCTCTTGGTGCTGCTGATGGCCAATCGCCGAGCGTGGGAACCGAAAATATCCTTGATCGCCTGCGTCTCGGCGGCATCGCCCAAAGGCGTGCTGGTGCCGTGGGCATTGACGTACTGGATGTCGTCGGGATTGAGCTTGACATCGCTCAGCGCCAGACGCATTGCCTGACCGGCGCCCGCGCCGGCGGGGTGCGGTTGGGTGATGTGGTAGGCGTCGGCGGTGCTGCCGCAACCAAGCACTTCGGCATACAGAGTAGCGCCGCGCCGCCGAGCGTGTTCCAGATCCTCCAGCACGACAATGCCGGCTCCCTCACTCAATACGAAGCCATCGCGGTCTTTGTCGAAGGGCCGGCTCGCGGCTTGCGGATTGTCGTTCCGCATCGATAGGGCGCGGGCGGAGACGAAGCCGCCGATGCCCATCGGCGTGATGGCGGATTCCGAACCGCCGGCCAGCATGACATCGGCATAGCCCCACTGGATGGCGCGTAACGCATCGCTGACCGCGTGGGCCGCCGAGGCGCAAGCAGTCGAAACGGCGGTGTTGGGGCCGGCGAGACCGAACTCGATGGACACGTTGCCCGCCGCCGCGTTGGGGATCATCTTGGGGATGACGAACGGGCTAATACGGCCCGGTCCATGATCCTTGTAACGGCCGTGCTGCTCTTCGAATTCGTTCAGCCCGCCGATGCCGCTGCCGATGATGACGCCGCAACGATAGGGATCTTCCTTCGAGAAATCGAGACCGCAGTCCTTGACCGCCGCGTGAGACGCCACCATCGCGAACTGAGCGAAGCGGTCCAGTCGATTCAGCGTCCGCTTGTCCACGACCGTTTCGGGGGTGAAGTTTTTCACTTCGCCCCCGAAGTGGACCTTGAAAGCGGACGTATCGAACTGCTCGATGGTTCCGACGCCGCTTCGGCCGGCGCACAGCGCGGACCAGAAGCCCGGCACCTCGGAACACAGCGAGTTGACGGTGCCCATGCCCGTGATGACAACACGCCGGGTCATTTCTTTGCTTGCTCCCGTTCGATATAGTCGATGGCCTCACCGACGGTTTTGATCTTTTCCGCCTGGTCGTCCGGGATGGTGATCTCGAACTCTTCTTCCAGTTCCATAACCAGTTCCACGATGTCAAGCGAATCGGCGCCGACATCCTCCTGGAACGATGTCTGGCGCGTGACTTGTTCTTTGTTCACGCCCAGATTTTCGCAGACAATATCGATGACACGTTCTTCAACGGAAGCCACGGTTTGAGACCTCCCAAATCAATCGTCGTTCATCCCGTGGACACCGACGATCTACCAAACTCACGGATCGCCGCCTCGGGTTATCTACCACAGCGCACACACGCCGGGCAAGGGGGATTGTTACTCGCACTTGACCAGCCCGAAGCGCCAGCGATGGGTTCTCTCGTCGCTGGCGCTTCGGGCTGGTCAATCTCCTCCATCACGCCCCGCCGCGCGGACGTAAAATGAATAAGTACAGACAACAAGGGAAAATGGAAAGGCCAACCGCGTCATGCGCTGATGTTCTGACAATCCACGTTCCGCTGTACACGCTTGAGCAGCCCCGCCAGAACACGCTTCGGACCAATCTCATAGAAGCGTTCGCAACCGGCCGCCAGAAGGTTGCGCATCGTCTGTTCCCAGAGAACCGGCTCCGTCATCTGCCGCCGTAAGAGGGCGCGAATCTCATCGGGACCGCCGTGCGGCTGGGCCGTCACGTTTGACCACACCGGCACACGCGGCGTTTGCAGAGGAACCGTGGCGAATACCTCGGCCATCGCTCCATCCGCCGGCTTCATCAGCGGCGTGTGGAAAGCGCCGGCCACGGCCAAGCGCACCGTTCGCCCGCCCGCCTCAGCTGCCAGAACTTCCAAGCGATCGCAGGCGGAGCGATGACCGGAGACCGCGATGTTGCCGGGACAAAGCAAATTGGCGATCTGCAAAATCTCGTTTTGGCGTGCGGCCGCGCACAACTCCTCGACGCGGGATTGCTCCAGCAACAAAACACTGACCATACCGCTGGGCGTGACATCGGCGGCGGCTTGCATCGCCTCGCCACGCCGCTGGACTAGACGCAATCCCTCGCGGAACGTCAGCGCGCCGGCGAACGTCAGGGCCGTGAACTCGCCGAGACTCAGCCCCGCCGCCGCCACGCAATCATCCAGTACCTGCGGCTGACTCTGCTTGAGCGATTCCAGCGCGGCCAGGCTAGCGACAAACAGAGCCGGCTGGCTGATGATTGTGGAATCGAGCCGTTCGGCCGGGCCGTTGACGCATACGTCGAGCAAGTCGTAACCGAGAAACTCGCTCGCTTCGTCGAAAAGCCGGCGAGCCGCGGGCAGGGTCGCGCACAGATCGCGGGCCATGCCTACGGTCTGGGCGCCCTGGCCGGGGAACAAGAAGGCGACACGCGCCATGGACATCCTTTCCGCATTTCCCTGCCAGCCCGCCGCGCCAGCAAGGGAGTCCCTTGCTGGCGCGGCGGGCTGGCAGGGTGCCTATTCGTCGGTGCTGACCGACGGACTGGTTTCTAGCTCCTTGACGATCAGTTCATTGAGATGGGCCCGCGCGTAGTTGGCGGCCACCCCAAGGGCGTTCTTGATGGCGCGATCGCCGGAGCTGCCGTGGCAGATGATGCAGACGCCATCAATGCCCAGCAATGGAGCGCCGCCGAAGGCGCTGTAGTCGTAGCGAGCAATCAGCGCCTCCAACGCTTGCTTCGCTTTTTCCTTCTCCACATCGAGGGCGGCAAGCACTTCTTGAAACGCCATCTTCATGGCGAACTCGAAAACACCCTCGCTGGTCTTCAGCACGACATTGCCGACGAAGCCGTCGCACACGACGACATCGACCACGCCTTTTTGAATATCGCGGCCTTCGACGTTGCCGATGAACTGGCTGCGCAGCGCACTGCCGTTGAACAGAGCGTGCGTCTCCTTGGCGAGATCGTGGCCCTTCTGCTCTTCCGAGCCGACGTTCATCAAGCCGATGGTCGGCTGCGGCCGTTGGAGAATGTGGCGGGCGAACATGCTGCCCATGACGCCGTATTGGAACAGGTGTTCCGGCTTGGGACTCACGTTGGCACCGACATCAAGGAGGACGCAAGGCCCCTTGAGCGTGGGCATGACGGCGGCGATGCCCGGCCGGCGGACATTCTTGAGAAAACGCTTCAAAAACAATCCACCGGCGACCATCGCTCCGGTATTCCCGGCGCTGACAATGCCCTCGACCTTTTGCTGGGCCAGAAGTTGCCAGCAACGGCTGATGGAGTTATCGGGCTTCTTGCGCAGGGCGACGACGGGACTTTCCTCCATGCCGACGGCCTGAGTGCAGTGGAAGAGCGGCAAACGGTCGCGGTGACTGACGCCGGACAAAAGCGGCTCGACCTGCGCCTGGTCGCCGACCAGCAGGACGCTGAGTTGGGGATCGGCGGCCGTGGCCTGAATGGCGCCGGCCACGATAGGTCCCGGCGCGTGGTCGCCCCCCATCGCGTCCAGGGCTATGAGCATGATTTACTTCTCCTCTTCGGCCGCTACAACTTCTCGACCCTGATAATACCCGCAATTGGAGCAAACATGGTGCGGCAGCACCGGTTGCTCGCAGCGCGTGCAGTATTGAACCTGCATCGGCTTGAGGTGCAGGTGACTGCGTCGCTTGCCCTGGCGGGCGTGAGAGGTTCGTCGCTTCGGAACAGCCATGACTTTCGCCTTCCGCAAGATACAAGGGTAAAGCGCGTTATCGTAGGACAACCACTGGAGAGTGTCAAGATACCGGATTGCCAGCCCGCAGCGCCAGCAAGGGAATCCCTCGCTGGCGCTGCGGGCTGGCGAGCATCCTCCCTCATCATACAAAAGGATGGGACAGCCGACAGGTCTTCGCTCGCCTGGGCGGATGGGTTTGCGTGGTGGGAGGATAGACCGATGGATCACTTGTGGGCACCGTGGCGTCTCTCCTACGTGGCGACGGCCAAGGCGCCGACCGGCGGCGATCCGTGCTTCATCTGCACGGGACTGGCGGACGATAACGATCGCACGCATCTGATCGCCCTGCGCACACCGCTTAGCGCCGTGGTACTCAACCGCTTTCCCTACAACAACGGCCATCTCCTCATCGCTCCACGCCAGCACAAAGGACGCCTTGATGAGCTAACACCGGAGGAATTGCTGGAGACGATGGAAACCCTGCGGCGCATGGTCGGCGTACTCGACGAATTGATGCACCCCAACGGCTACAACATTGGTCTGAACCTCGGCCACGCCGCTGGCGCGGGACTGCCGGGCCACCTGCACTGGCACATCGTCCCACGCTGGCATGGCGACACCAATTTCATGCCGATACTGACCGACGCCAAGGTTATCGTGCAGTCGCTGGATGCGCTGTACGATTTGCTGGTGGAACGCTTGCGGCAGTAATCCCGATCCGCTGGCTTGTATTGGATTCAGTTGTGCTACAATCACAGCATAATCTTTGAAGAGCCTCTTAAACGGGAGTGACAGGTCGTGGAACAACCAAACTACGATGTCTTCTCTTGTGATGAGTTCATCGAGGACGGCTCGCAGGGCGGCGCTCATGCCGATAGACCAAAATCTGATACAAAGTAATAACGAACCCTGCCAAGTTGCGGCAGCTGCCGCACTCAGCGATACTCTCCAAGCCTATTCGCGGAAACCAATGTCGATTTCTGCCCACGTAGAGCGTCGTACCGTCGAGAGGAAAGAATGGTGGGAGGGACTGCCGGGGAAGGCCCACGAAATGGGTTGGCCTCCGTCCTCTCGCCGCGTGGGAGTTAGACAGTGGATCCCATCCCGGAAGAGGTCAAACGATTCGTCGAAGCGAACATCGACTCGGTCGATCAACTTGAAATCCTCCGCATTCTGGGGGAAAACCCGGAGAAAGAATGGAACGCCGTCGCCCTGGCCCGCGAGGTTCAGACGCAGGCGCAGACCATTGGGACGCACCTCGCCGCACTGCAAGGGCGCGGGCTTTTGGTTGTCATGACGCGGGGAACGGATCTCTTCTGCCGATATGGTGCTGGAACGCCTGAATTGGAGAACCGCATGAAGCAGTTGCTTCAGGTGTACCGCGAGCGTCCGGTAACGATGATTAATCTCGTCTACGCTCGGGCCAAGGAAACACTCAAGACTTTCGCCGAAGCCTTTCGACTCAAGAAGGAGAGCTAAAGGTGGAAGGCGCTATTTACCTCCTCTGCGCAGCCACGGCCCTGGCTTGTTGTCTACTGCTGCTGCGCGGCTACAAGCGCAGTCGGGTCCGACTCCTGTTATGGTGTGGTCTGTGCTTCCTGGCCTTGACCGTGGAGAATGTGGTTTTGTTTCTCGACTTGATCGTGTTTCCAGGACCGCAAACCGATCTGTCGGCCTTTCACATCTCTGCGGCGGTGGCCGGAGTGGCGCTGTTACTGTACGGCCTGATTTGGGAGGTCAAGTAGCCTCCTTAGAGGCACGAACATTTTTGCCAGCCCGCAGCGCCAGCAAGGGACTCCCTTGCTGGCGCTGCGGGCTGGCAAAGACAACCTTGCTGGCGCTGCGGGCTGGCAAAGACAACCGCGAGCATCATGAAACGCGCGAGAATGAGGTGGCCGGGATGAGCCAGTTCATGTTTGGGGCGATCGGCATGGGTTTCGCCGTGTCGGGTTTCTTTTTCCTCCGCTTCTGGCGGCAAACCCGCGATCGTCTGTTCGCCCTCTTCGCCCTGGCTTTTTTCGTCCTGGCCGCGAACCGATTCGGCATCGCGCTGGTCGAACGGCACGAGGTGATGAGGGGCGACTACCTCTACTGGGTGCGTTTTCTGGCCTTCGCGCTAATCTTGATGGCGATCGTGGACAAGAATCGGTCGCAGCACAAGCCGAACCCGTAGGGTTGGAGAGCGATCCATGCCTGACGACGCCCCTTTCGAGCCACCGGATTGGCTCGACCGCGAAGACGAAGTGCTGGCCCCCTACGCCATGCGCACCCGCCAGAGCCGCGGACGACGCCATCCCGAAGAACAACACCCCTTTCGCACGCTCTATCAGCGCGACCGCGATCGCATCGTTCACTCGACTGCCTTTCGGCGGCTCATGCACAAAACCCAAGTCCTCGTCACTCAGACCAACGACCATCATCGCACGCGCCTGACGCATACGCTCGAAGTGGCGCAGATCGGCCGTACCATCGCTCGCCGTCTGGGGCTAAACGAAGATTTGACCGAGGCCATCGCCTTATCGCACGATCTCGGCCATCCGCCCTTCGGACATGCCGGTGAACGCGCGCTCGATGAGTGCATGGCCGACCACGGCGGTTTCGAGCATAACCTGCATGCGCTGCGCATCGTCGAGGTGCTGGAATATCGCTATGCCGATTTTCCCGGTCTCAATCTGTCATGGGAAGTCCTCGAAGCGATGGCCCTGCACAGCAAACGGCGCAACGCCGCCGAGGTCGCCGAGTTCACGGCGGCCGGTCAGCCGTTGCTGGAGGCCCAGGTCGCCGATGCCGCCGATAGTCTCGCCTACGACGCTCACGACATCGACGACGCGCTCAGCGTCGGCCTTATCGCGCCCGCCGAGTTGAATGAAGTCGCCTTTTGGCGGCGTGTTCTCGATCAGGTTCATCAGCGCCATGGCGAACTGGCTCCGGAGCAATTTCAGCCCACGATGGTTCGGCATCTCATCGATTGGCAGGTGCGCGATCTGCTCGAACACACCCGCCAGCGGCTGCGCCAGGAACGCATCCATACGGTCGTCGATGTCCGCGGCGCTCCGCGAACGCTGGTTGAACCAAGCGCCGACATGCGCGCGCTCAAGGCGGAGTTGGAGGAGTTTCTGCGCCGCCGTGTGTACAACCACTATCGCGTCCAGCGCATGGCGGTCAAAGGCGGCCGGATCGTTCGTCAACTCTTTGATGAATTTTGTCGCGTGCCGCGTCTGCTGCCGGAGCGTTATAGCCGGCGCGTCGGGGACAAACGGCCGGAACGAACCGTCTGCGATTACGTGGCCGGCATGACCGATCGCTATGCTCAGGATGAGTTTCTCAGACTGTTCCAGCCGTATACCATCGTGTAGAATGATCTCTTCATGCACGAACGCGGTCGCCTCAAGAGTGAATGGTCCGCTCGTGGCGGATAGTTTTTGCACTCCCACCGCCCGTTTCATCTCCCGCCTTCGTCGTGCGCTTGCACGCATGAGGCGGCCTAATATCAGGGAGGCTCCTCATGTCTCGAACATCTTTCGGTCCCCTCTTTGACCGACTTGCCCGCTCGTTCGACAAACGGCCCTCGTCGGGTTATGTGTTGTTGTGGCTGCTGCGCGGCTGCTTCGGCGCCATCTGCATCGGCATCGCCATGTTGGCCTTCCGCCACTTCAGCGAAGGGCCGGGCGACTCGACCAACGGCTACCTCGCTTTCCTGTGCATCCTGGGCGCCTGCTTGCTGATTGTTGTCACCGATGTGCTGATCCGCAACAAACAGATCACCACGCTGTCGGCCGTCTACTTCGGTCTCCTGTTGGGTTTGCTGCTGGGCAACATCCTGTCCACCGCTCTGGAGCCGTTCGTCTTTGACTGGGGGATCGCCCGGCCGAGTGGCGTGTCGCCCCGGCAAATCATCGTTCATCCCGCCGACAAAGAGGGAGCCATTCGTGTCGATGTTGGCCAGGGCAGCGGAGGCGAGGCAACCACGCAGGAGCAACGCTCGCAGTACGAGCGCAAGGCGCTATCGCTCATTATTACCGTCATCTGCTGCTACATCGCCATTTCGACGCTGTTGCAAACCAAGGACGAATTTCGCTTCATCATCCCCTACGTGGAGTTCTCCAAGCAAGTCAAGGGCGGCAAACCGCTCGTTTTGGATACCAGTGTGATTATCGATGGCCGAATTGCCGATGTTTGTGATACGCGGTTCATCGATAACAAGTTGATTGTGCCGCGCTTCGTCCTGCAAGAACTGCAAAGCGTGGCCGACAGTTCGGATAAGTTGAAGAGGAATCGCGGCCGGCGCGGGCTGGACATGCTGAAGCGGATGCAGAACAACCCCAAGGTTGAACTGCAAATGCACGAGGCGAACCTGGCCGTTCTGCGCGAGGTACACAAGGTCGATGAACGTCTGGTCGTTTTCGCCAAGGCGCTCGACGCCCGCGTGGTGACCAACGATTACAACCTCAACAAGATCGCGCAATTGCAGGGCGTTGAGGTCATCAACCTCAACGAGTTGGCCAACGCGCTCAAGTCGGTGGCGCTGCCCGGCGAACTGATGAACGTGCGTGTGGTCAAGGCCGGCGATCAGATCGGCCAAGGCGTAGGCTATTTAGAAGACGGCACGATGGTGGTGGTCGAGCATGGCCGATCGATGATCGGCCAGGAGATCGCCATTACCGTGACCAGCGTGTTGCAGACGCCAGCCGGCCGAATGATCTTTGGTCGCGCCGAGGGCCGAACGATGGCCTCGTCGAGCGTTCAATCCGGTTCGGCAGGCGGTCAATCGTCCTAATGATGGAAGAGGAGAAGTCGCATGCGCATGGGTCGATGGCTCGGGGTTGTGCTGCTTCTTCTCGCCGGCTGGGTTGTCGCCGAGGCGCAGACGCCTCCCGCTAAGGGCAAACGAACCGGTGCCAAGGGCGATGTAGAGATCGTCGAGCGTCTGTTGGCGGCGCGTAAGGAATATCAGGTGACGATGGAGACGCTGCGGGCGCACTACATCGGCACCGGCGACATCGAGCGGGCACGCTGGGCCGAAGAAGAGTTGGTGCAGTATCACCGTGTTCCCAAGCATCCCTTCCGTCTTGAGCTTGAGGTGCCGCCGCCGACCCTGCGCGGCGATTACAATATCCCCGAAGCCAACGAACTGTATCGCCAAGCCATCAAGTTCAAGGACCACGGCTGGGGCCAGGATGCCACCGACAACCAGCATCGCGCCGAACTGCTGTTCCAGCAACTGCTGACGAATTATCCGCAAAGCGACAAAATCAGCGATGCGGCCTACCAACTCGGCGACATTTACGAGAGCAAGGCGTTCCGCCAATACGATCGCGCCGCGGCGTACTTTGAGCGCTGTTTCCAATGGAACCCCAAGACGCATTTCGATGCTCGCCTTCGTGCCGCTCGCCTGTACGAGCGCTATCAGAGCGAACGTAGTCACGCCATGGAGATTTACAAAGAGATCACGGTTCGCGAGACCGACCCGAAGCGAGTCGAAGAAGCGCAGAAGAGGCTTACCGATTTGAGCGCGAAGAAGTGAAACGCGCCGCTTGGCGTTTCGCGCGAAACGCCAAGCGGGGAAAAATATTTCACCTTCAGCCTGCACCCATGCAATTCATGAGCTAAGTTAGATTATCCCATCCCTTCAGGCTTGGATATTGCGGCCGTTGGGCCGTGGATGCGAATAATTCGTCGCGGTTCGCCAAAACTCCCCTGGCTCCCTCCGGCCGTGACCCACGACAACAAACTCATCGGGGAGTTTCCATGCGCAAAGAATGTGAAGAACCCATCAAGGCCGGCCAACCCGCGTTGATCGTCACCTACGGTAACACGACGCGCAAGTATCGGCCGCTGGATCGTGATGTCCTCGTGCTGGGCCGTTCGCCCGCCTGCGATATTGGCCTGGTTTCTCCCGAGGTGGCACCGGTGCATTGCCTGATCTTGCGCATGGCCGATGGCTGGCGCATTCGCGATTGTTCCGGCGGTCGTCACGCCACACGACTCAATGGTCAGTCGGTCCATGAGGAAATGCTGCACGACACCGACGTGCTGCAAATCGGCACCTTCAGTTTCGAGGTACGTCTGCCCGCTTCCCGTACCACGCCGGCCGTGGGCAGTACGCCCGTCGTGGATGAGCGCCTGGCGGTACGAGTCAAACGCTTGCAGCGTTCGCGGCGCAACCTCGTTCGCCTGGCCGCCAAACTGCGGCAGCGCGCGCGCCGGAATGCGGCGGCACCGCCGTCGCTGGCGGAACTGGAGCGGCAAGCGGAATGTCTACGCGGCCTCCAGCGCGATTATGAATCGCTGGTCAAAGAGTACGAATTGCGTCTCAATGAGATGGAGCAGGCCGAGCGCGAGGTGTGCGACGAGCGAGCGGCATTCGAGCGCGAATGCAACGAGCGACGCATGCGCCTGGAGAAATCAGAACACGACATGGCCCGCCAACTACGAGAGGCCGAATCGCACATGAAGGTCCGTTGGGAGGAGTGTCAGGAACACTGCCGGCAGACGGAAGAGACACAGACACGCTTTCTGCAAGCGCTGCCCGCATCGGTCAACGGCATGGATGCGGCTCTCTCCCACGAATTAGCGGTGCTACTCGATCGCCGCAGCAAGGAATTGAACCATTTTGCTCGTTATCTCCGGCGTTGCCGGCAGCAGTTGCAAACACAAATGCCGCTGCCGGCCCAAGAGCGTGAGGAAGACGTTTCCTGGCAACAGCAATGTCAGTCCTTGCAAGCGGAACTGGCCGCGCTCGATGCCCGTCTTCAGCAGCGAGAAACGGAACTGACGGCCGAGCGCGACTCGGCCCGCAGCGAGGCCGACATCCTGGCTTCGACGGTGAAAGAACTGCAAGCCATCAGCGAATCGCTGCGCCGCGAAATCCACGATCGCGATGTCGTGCTGGAAAAACTGCGCCGTCAACTGGAGCAGCAATCAGCGCAGGTCAATCTCGAACATTCCGGCAGTTACGAGCGTGAGCTGAACGCCTTCCGTCTGGAACTGGAGCGCGATCGGCTGGATTTGAACGAGGAGATTTGTCAGTTGCAGATACGGCAGGCCGAGATGGAAGCGGCGGCGCGTGAGGCGGAGTTGCAGATGTCGCGCGAGCGCGCCGTGATCGCTCGCGAGCGGGCCGAGTTGACGCGCCTGCGCGACGAGATCCGCATCACCAAGGATCGCAAGGTGCGCGAGGGGAGCGTACACGATCGCCTGGCTAACTTTCAGCGAATCCGGCAGGAACTCACTGGCAGCAATTCCGCGTCGGCTCCGGGAGAGCAATTGAGAAGCTGCGCCACGCCGCACCCTTGATTGCCAGCCCGCAGCGCAAGCAAGGGAAGAGTCCTTCTCTTGCTTGCGCTGCGGGCTGGCAGCTATGGTCCCGGCGCGAGAATCGGCGGCTGATACGGTTGGGGCGGTTCCTTGAGGCCAGCGCTGGGACGTACCGCGCCGCGCACACCCAGCAATTCCGGATGCCGCGCCAGTTTGTCGGCGAACGTCTCGAAGTCCTTCAAGATGCGATCCAACCGTGGCATCGAGCGCGCGAGCTGGCACGCCGCCTCATCGAGGCGATTGTATAGCGACGGGTCTTTCAACAAACGCTGAATCGTGCCATCCTGATCGAGAGCGCGAAACAGAGCCAGCACATCAGTGAGCGCTCGATTGGATTTATCGAGACTCTCATCTAAGTTGCGCGAAATGGTTTCACCGCGATCACCCAGCGGCTTGCTGAGCCTTTGGAGATCGGTTATTACGACATTGGCGCGATTGAGCGTATCGCTGAGTTGCTTCGATGACGGCCGAGCATCTTGCAGGATCGCATCGAGATTGCGCGAAATGCTGTCGAAGCGCTCGCTGGCCACGCGCGTGTTCTTGAGGATGGCCATCACATTCCGCTGATTCTCGTCATTGAACACACTGGCGACGCGAGTCAGAACCGTATTGAGATTGTCGATTGCCTTGGTGATGTTCTCCAGATTGGCCTGCGCCCACACATTGAGACGTTCGCCGAGTTTGCCCCAGGTACGGGCGGTGGCGCCGATGTCATCGAGGTTCTGCTGGGCACCGGGCAGAGCCTTGCGCAAGTCCTTGGCTAAACCCTGATATTCCTTGTTCGTCGCCTCCAGATCGGGGATGACCCGGTTCACGTTCCTGGCCAGATCCTGATATTCCTTGTTGGTGCGATCCAGATCGGGAAGGCGTTTGCGGATGTCCTTGGCCAGATCGCGGTACTCGCGCATGGTTTCGTCGGCCACCGGCGAGAGACGATCCAGACGCTGCAAGGAACGGCGGATTTCGTTGAGCGTATCCTGGGCGGTGGGAGCCACCTCGGAGGCACGGTTGAGTAGCGTGTTGACGCTGACGGGCCGAACGCCCACCATTTCCGAACCCGGCGCGAGGGGCGAGCGGTCAACGGCCTGCCCTTCCTCGGCCGAGATGGGCACGAAATCGATGACCGCGTCACTACCGAGCAGACCGACCGAGAGAGTGGGCTGCTCATTGTGACGCAACGTGAAACGCGGATCGATCGCCACCTGAACGCGGACGATGCCGCGCTCGTCGTCGAGAATGACATCGCGCACTTCACCGATGCGCACGCCGGAACGCCGTACCGGCGTGCCCGCACCGACGCCGGGCGCATCCACGAAGCGAATCGTGTAAATATCGCTGCGTTTGAACATGGTCGGCAGACTGCCGAACATGATGACGAGTGCGCCCAGCAGCACAAGCGACACGAGGACGAAGAGGCCGATCCCCAGGCGCATACTTCGTTCGCTCATGATGCTACCTCGCGTATTTTACAAGCCCGGAGCGCAAGCGACGGGTTGCAGCAACCCGTCGCTTGCGCTCCGGGCTTGTTCGCACGATTACTCGGCCTGGCGCGCCAGTTCCAGCAAGCGATCGCGGGCCTCGCCCTCGATGAACTGGCGGACGCGCGGGTCCGCGCATTCGCGGAGTTGTTCGGGCGTTCCGTCAAACAAAATCTGATGCTCGCCCGGCTGCAAACGGCTCAGCGGATACAACATCACCACGCGGTCGGCCACCTTGGTCACGGTCTTCATTTCGTGGGTGACAACGACGCTCGTCACCGGCCGCTGACGCCGGGTTTGCAGGATCAACTCATTGATCACGTCGGTCATAATCGGATCGAGTCCCGTGGTCGGTTCGTCATAAAGCATGACCTCGGGATCGAGAGCGAGGGCACGCGCCAGTCCAACCCGTTTTTTCATGCCGCCCGATAACTCCGCCGGCTTCTTGACGACGACGCCCGGTGGCAAACCGACCTCTTGCAAGCGCTGGCGGACAATCTCACGAATCTCCGTTTCCGCAGCGCGTCCTTGGGCGCGCAGGCCGAACGCGACATTATCGAAGACCGATAAACTGTCAAATAGGGCGGCGCCCTGAAACAGGAACCCGAAGCGCAGCCGTTGCCGCGTCAGTTCGCGTTCCGAGAGATTTTCGAGATGTTGGCCGTCGAAGAGGACACGGCCCACAGTCGGCCGCAGCAGGCCGATTACCAGTTTCAGAAGCACCGTCTTGCCGCAGCCGCTTTCGCCGATGACCGCCAAGGTTTGGCCGCGCTGAATCGTCAGATTAATGGCGTGCAGCACGCGCTGGCTGCCGAACTGCATCGTCACTTGCGTTAACGAAATCAGCGGTTTGCGCGGAGTGGCGTTTTCGGAAGAGGCGGTTTCACTCATGATCGTTCCCGCATTTCTCCCCTCTCCTCTGTACTCGCGGGAGAGGGAAGAGGGGAGAAAGAATCAAATAGCATGCCCGCTCGTCGGCCAAAGATAATCGTAAAGGTTGTTGAGGAACATGGCGAGAAAGAAGTCGATGACGAGGACGGCGACGAAGGACAGCACGAAGGCGCGGGTGGCGGCTCGGCCAACGCCCTCGGCACCCGCCTCACTATGGAATCCGCGATGACAGCAGACGATGGCGATGGCGGCACCGAAAAACGTCGGCTTGATAAGGCCGGTCAGCAGGTCGTACAGGCCGACGAACCCTTGCGTGTTCTCCCAGTAATAATGGGCATTGATGTGATAGACCTCGATGCAAATCATCGCTCCGCCGAGAACACCCATGAAGTTCGCCAGGACGGTCAACAGCGGAATCAGCAGCATGCAGGCGAGAAAGCGTGGCGTCCCCAGGTAATGCACGGGATTGGTGCCCAGGCAGGCCAAGGCGTCAATCTGCTCGGTGATGCGCATGGTGGCCAACTCGGCAGCCATCGCGCCGCCGACGCGACCGGCGAGCATGACCGCCGCCAGCACCGGACCTAGTTCACGCACCACGGAAATGTTGATGATCTGACCGAGGCGCGTGGCCAAGCCCAGATGCGCGAACTCGGCGTAGGCTTGCACGGCCAACACCATGCCGATGAACGCGCCGGTAATCATCACCACCGGGATACTGTGAACGCCGACATCGTAGCAAATCGGCAGCAGCGTGTTATAGCTGGAGCGCCGGCGAAGGCCGGTGAGAATCTGAACGCCAAAAAGCGTGAGATCGCCCAGTTCGTTGATGGCAGCGACGATCTTTCGACCAGCCAAACGCCAAAGGCGGATTGGTTCTTGACCGACCGTGGCCATCGTACCCCCTCCTGTGGGAAAATCCGAAATCCTCACCCGCTGCGCTGGAAATCCGAAATCCGAAATGGGCATGCGGAAACAAGGACAGTCTATCTTTCGGATTTCGAGCTTCTGTATTGTTCTTTCATTCGGATTTCGGATTTCGGATTTCGGATTTCCCGCGCAGCGGATGAGGATTATCCCCAGTACGCCACGGGATGACCGTTGTGCCACTTTACCCACACGCGATAACGGCTGTCCCAGGCCACGCCGGAGAACGGCACATCCGAACGAGGCCGGGGTTCATCGGAGACAGATACCAACTCCGGTTGCGGGATCGGCTGAGCCAGACGCCCCATCCGCCGCTGAGCATCAAGCCGGCGCACCATCCATAGCTCCTGCTGCCCGGCGAACAGAACGAACAACGCCAGAACAACCAGCATGGGATTGGCGGCCCAGTCAAGAACCACCGGCAGAATCACCGACATGGAGGCGATGAGAAACGCCATCAGCAGACCGATACGCGCCGCCATTTCGGTCGCCCGGAGATGTCCCATACCTAACGACAGTAGCGCACGCAGCACCCGTCCGCCGTCCATCGGGAAACAAGGGATCAGATTGAAGGCCAGCAACATCACATTGGCGAACCATAGGAAGGTCGTGAATCGTCCAATCACCGTGACAACGCCGGCTTCGGGACTAAACAGTGCATCGCCCTGCATCGCGCCGGACAGAATGGCGATGAGCGCCACCGGCGCGAGCAAGGCCGCGATAACGAGATTGACCGCCGGCCCCGCCAGGGCGATGGCAATCTCTTCGGAAGGTTTCTCGCTCATGCGCTCCAGGCGAGCGACGCCACCGATGGGGAACAGTGTGATGCTTTCCGTACCAATGCCGAAGAAACGCGCCATCAGCGCATGGCCCAGCTCGTGCAACACCACGCAAGTGAACACGGCGATCAAGTAAAGCAGAAGGAACAGCGAGGTTGCCAGACCCGCGCCCCGGTTGGTCAGGAGAATCCAGATCGGCAAGAGGATGAACGTCGAGTGAATATACAGAGGGATACCGAACAGCTTACCCAGTTTGAAAGAACGCAGCATGAAAAGCCTGCTTTCGTTGAGAACTTTTATCAATCGGTTCTGTTGTGCTTGTGCGCGAGAATGGTTCACCCAGAGGGATTTTTTCCCAGGCGAAGCGATTTTTTCTCAAGTTTCGCCTACTCTCACCCTCACAGGAGGCCAGAACTCGCCTACAATAATTGTAGGAGGGACAAGCGGAGGTCGAAACGAAAATCGATCATCGAATCGTCCAAATGATCGATTGAAGTTTGAATCCTTTGTAAGCCGTTGCCCCTCTACTTCTTGATGGCCCTTCTTGCTGGGTTCGCCCAGCCTTTGGCCGACGCCTTCGGGGGCTACCGGGCGATTCGGCGAAGATAGACGCGGAAGGGAGAGCCGTCAATTGAGGATCTCGGTTGCGCGTGAGCCGACCAACGGGGGTGCCGGCCACCACACGCACAGCTCCCAGCAGGAGACTCCAACGTGAAACGTCAGCCAAAAGGGGCCAAAGAACGACCCCAGACCATTCAGGTTTGGACCTACGAACAGGTTCAATCCGCCGCGCCCTATATTTCATCCATCCTTCGATCCTTGCGCGAACACGCCCTGGAGGCTCTACAGCATTATCGCAGGGTTAAACGCCTGGCCGATCGTCCCGGCCGGCCCGACCGAGCCGCCATCATCGCCCATCAGGAAGCCGAGAAGGAAGCCCACCGCGCCGACGAACGCTTCCGCGATGCGCTGGGCGAACTTCAAGTCATGGACATTTACACGCTCGATCCCATTCAGGGTCAAGCGCTCGTTCCCTTCGTCCACAACGATCAACTGGCCTGGTACGTTTTCGATTTGTTCGATGCCCAACCGCTTCGCTTCTGGCGTTTCCAGAGCGACCCGGATGACACGCGCCGTCCCGTGACGTCGATGCAGAAGGGGCCGGCCGAGGCATCGCAGATTGTGTAACCGTTTGCTCGTCTCTGTCTCTCCTCGCGGAAGGGCGTCTCCTTGGAGACGCCCTTCCGTGTTTGTGTGGCAACCTCCTCTTCGGATACAATTCGTCTGTTGTCGTCTGTGGTTTAGCGCTAAGCCGCAAGCGGCGACCATTCTCTTGGAGCTTGCACACTCATGCGCGTTCAACTTCCCGCAGACTGGAAGACGGTCCTGACCGACGAGATGAAGAAGCCTTATTTCCAGCAGCTCAAGCAGTTCGTCGATGACGAGCGTGCGGCGCATACGGTGTTTCCACCGGAAGGCGATGTCTTCAACGCCTTCAAATTGACGCCCTATGAACAGGTAAAGGTACTGCTGCTGGGGCAAGATCCCTATCACGACGATGGCCAGGCACACGGCTTATGTTTCTCGGTCAAGCCGGGCGTCAAACCGCCGCCATCGCTAGTCAACGTCTTCAAGGAGTTGCACAGCGATCTCGGCTGCAAAATGCCCAACAACGGCTATCTGGTGCCGTGGGCCGAACAGGGCGTCATGCTCCTCAACGCCGTCCTCACAGTCCGCGCTCACCAACCTACCTCGCATAAGAACAAGGGCTGGGAAACCTTCACCGATGCCGTCATCGCCGCACTCAACGAACGCCCGCAACCCGTTGTCTTCCTGCTATGGGGCGCGTATGCCCAGAAGAAAAGCAAGCTCATCGACACCGACCGCCATCGCATCGTGACGGCGGCGCATCCGTCGCCGTTGTCCTACAAGAAATTCCTCGGCAGCAAATGCTTTTCCACTGTCAACAAGGCACTCGAAGAATTGGGCGAGACGCCCATCGACTGGCAGCTGCCGGATGTTTGAACCTACGCGCTCCGCTGCGCGTCGCGGCTACACGGAAACAGCCGGCAGACAAGCGCCGCGAGCAACTCGGACGCCGTCCACACCAATCGCAGTACGAGGACCGCGAGGACAACGGTAGCGCGAGCTTGTTCTTGATCCATGTCCTGCACGCCCACCAATTCCGGCGTCAGCAATAGCGTCAGCATAAACTCGCGCACGCCCAGCCCGCCGGGAGCGATGAGGACGACGAAGCCGATCACATACGCCAACCCCATGATGGCCGGCAAGCGTGCTGTCCGCACGTCGAGCAATGGCCAACCCTCGCCGACGACGCCGCGCAGGGCGGCGGCGAAACTGGCACCGAGCAGCAGCCAGCCGACGGCGGTGAAGGCCAATCCTTCGAGGAGATAAGCGAGACGAATACGCGGTAACTGAGCCGCGTCGCGCTCGCGGAACGGCAGCGACAGCCGATGCGCCAGACGATTGAAGATCGCCGGTTGCAGCGGCACGGCGATCGCGAAGAATAGCAGCAGCGACAACAACACGACGACCGGCCGTTGCAATCCTCCTTCGACCGGCTGCTCCAGTACCATCAATCGCCGCAGCGTATCCGCATTCAAGCCCGCCCCGGCATCGGCCCCCAGCACGGCAAACAGCACGGCCGCGACCAGCACGCCCGCCGCCATCGTCGTCAGCACTTCATAGAACGAGGTGAGGGCCGCCAGACCCGCGCTGACGCCGTAGCCGCGCACCATGTTGGTTCGCAACAGCAGCGCCCACGCCTTGCCCGGCAGATATTTCCCCAGGTGACCGATGTAGTAAGCCCGTAGCGCCGCCCCCAGTGGAGGCCGCGATCCAAGGTGGCCGAGCAACCGATCCCAGTACAGCGCCGATAGACTCAGCCCCAACAGGTAAAGCAGTCCTGATAGGACAAGCCAGCCCATGTGCAACGAACGCTGTCGCAGTTCCGGTCGATGCAGATCGCGCGCGAATTGGCGGCCAATCATGATAAGGATAAGAAGCCAGAGGAACGCCTTCGCAATGGGCCAGGCTCGCCGGAGTTTGTCGCGCATAGCGCGATTGTATGAGCGCCAATCCTTCGCGTCTGGTTTCTGCCGCCGTTGCATGGCGTGTCACCGTCTGATAGCCTTTGTCCAATGACCCTGTGGGCGATTCTTCAAGGAGACTCCCAATGAGGCGAACCGTACTGTATGGGGCCGCGTTGGCCCTGGTCGGATTCACGACAAACTTCGCACCGGCCCAGGAGACGAGAGCGGCTCCCAATATCCGCGCTCCCTTCGCGCATGTCTGCGTCTTCCGCATGAAGCCGGATGCGCCGAAGGACGCGGTGGCCAAGGCCATCGCCGATTGTCGTAATCTTTTGTCCGGTATTCCCTCGGTGCGTTCGGTCCACGCCGGCCGGCCCGCTAAGCAGGGCACGCCCGATGTTCCTAAAATGGAGTACGATTTCGCCTTGATTGTTCTCGTCGATGACGCCGCCGGACTCAAGGCATATTTGGAGCATCCCAAGCATCTTGAGTACGTCGAGAAACATGTGAAACATTTCGACATGAAGAAACTGGAAGTCTTCGACTTCATAAACCAGTCCAAGTAATACATCGACCAGCCCGTAGCGCCGGCAAGGGAATCCTTGGCTCGCGCCGCGGGCTGGCGAAGTGATATTCCTCCGAAGGTGCAACGATGAGCGATACGGATAAACCGACCGAACCTACCCCTCCTCCCGCCGAAACCGCGACACCACCTGCCGAGCAACCGGCGCTGAACAAGCCGCCGCGCGAGAAACCGCCGGAACGCGGCGACCGTGTGCCGTCGCTGCAACACGAGCAGTCCTACGGCTTCGGCAAGCGTGTGGACGCCTTCGACGAGGAGATGGAGCGGCAATTGCAAGAAGCAATGTCTGGTATGTCCGATAAGGAACTGTACGGCGAACCTGCCCAGCAAGCTCGCCGCGGCAAGCCTGCTGCCGATCCCGGACCCAAGAAAGGCAAGGTTTTCCGCATCCACGGTCAGGATGTGTTTATCGATCTGCCGGGTGGCCGCACGCAGGGCGTCTTGCCCATGCTCCAGTTTCCCGACGGCCCGCCCGCCATCGGCACCGAGATTGAAATCACCATCGAGGGCTTCGATCACGCCAACGGTGTCATGTTGCTGTCACGCAAGGGATCGGCGGTCGAGGCCGACTGGTCGAGCGTCGCGGTCGGCATGACGGTCGAAGCGCGCGTCACCGCCACCAACAAGGGCGGGCTGTCCGTCGATGTCAACGGCATTCGCGGCTTCATGCCCATCAGCCAGATCGATCTCTACCGTGTCGAGGAGGCCGAGCAGTTCGTCAACCAGAAGTTGCTCTGCATGGTGACGGAAGTCGATGCGGTGGAGCATAATCTCGTCCTCAGTCGGCGCGCCTTGCTGGAAAAGCAACGAGAGGAGATGCGCGAAAAGCTCTGGGTGGAATTGGCCGAAGGGCAAGTTCGCCAGGGAATTGTTCGCTCGATCAAGGACTTCGGCGCTTTCGTCGATCTGGGCGGCGTGGATGGTTTACTGCACGTCAGCGAGATGAGTTGGCAGCGCGTGCAGGATGTCACCTCCATCGTGCAGCCGGGCCAGACGATCAAGGTGGTCATCCTCAAAATCGATCACGAGCGCCGCAAGGTCAGCCTTGGCCTGAAGCAGCTGATGCCGAGTCCGTGGGACAACATCACGGAGAAATATCACACGGGCGATCTCGTCGCCGGCAAGGTGTCGCGTCTGATGGACTTCGGTGCCTTCGTCGAATTGGAGCCGGCAATTGAGGGATTGATCCACATTTCCGAGTTGGCCCCGCAGCGTGTGTTCCGCGTCGGCGACATCGTGCAGGTGGATCAGCAAGTGCAGGTGAAGGTACTGAGCGTCGATCCAGCGCAGCGACGAATTTCGCTATCGTTGAAGGCGGCCCAGCCCAAGGAGCCGGAACCCGTGGCGGAGGAAGAACCGGAGGAAGAGATTCCGGTCAAACCGTCGCGCCCGCGCACCACGCCGCTGCGCGGCGGCACGGGATCGGGCGGGCAGCTGTTTCAAATGCCACAACCGCCGTCTCAGGATGAGGCGTGATGCTTGGTATAATGGCGCGGAAAAGGGTTAGTGAAAGAACCGGCCTTGGGAAATCCCTATCAGGTGTCGAGGGAGGGAATCGACGCGAATGGCAACAAGGAAAAGAAAACTGTTGGGACGTTACATGGTCGTTGATCTGGAAATCTGTCACGGCAAGCCGACTTTCCTGGGTACGCGGATCATGGTGGCACAGGTGCTAAAACAGATCGCCAAGGGAATGTCTTGGGACGCGATTATGGCCGAGTGGCGGGGCAGCGTTACGAAAGACGCGATTGCCGAAGCGGTAGAGTTCGCCCAACGCACGTTTGAGGATCATGCAGATGAATACACCCAGGAACCCCTGCCCGCATGAACATCCTGGATGAAAACATTCCCATGAGTCAACGAACCTTGTTGCACGGCAGGCGTATCGCCCTCCGGCAGATTGGCCAGGATCTTGGCCGCAAGGGCATGAAAGATGACGAGATAATACCTCTGTTGCATCAGCGGGACCGACCAACCTTCTTCACGCTCGACGGCGACTTCTACGATCGTCGCTTGTGTCATGAAGAATATTGTCTGGTCTACCTTGATGTCGAGGAAGAGGTGATAGCCGACTATGTCCGCCGGTTCTTGCGGCATCGTGAACTGAACACAAAGGCCAAGCGAATGGGCCGCGTCATTCGGGCCTCGCCAACAGAACTGAGGCTTTGGCGCATCCATCAGGAACAAGAAAGCCGTCTCTCATGGTAGCCCGGCAGCTTACGCAGGAAACGGAAGAGCTACTCCTCGCCTTCCTCCTCCGCGTTCGCCGGAGTCGGCGACTGATACAGATCGTACAGCGCCAGTTTTTTGCGCACGGTGGCGCGATTGAGTCCCAGCCATTGAGCCGCCACCCAGCGATTGCCTTGCACGCGGCGCATCACCTCATCGAGCAGCGCCGGCTCCACGCACTTCAGCAACTCCGCATACAAATCGACGGGCGCTGTTGAACCATTCGCGCGCACACGGTCGGCCAGCCATTTCCGCACCATCGCCGCCAATTGCTCCGCCGGCGAATGGCGCGACGGATCGGTTGCGAACGTCGGGAAATGTTCCGGTAAGAGGGGGCCTCCACGGGCTACGATCGCCGCATGTTCCAGCGCATTGCGCAACTCGCGCACGTTGCCGAACCACGGCAGCGATTGCAGAAAACGCACCGTGTCCGGCAACAGCGGCAAGGCACGCGGCTCGAAGCGACGCAGAAAGTGTTCCGCCAGTGGTTCGAGATCTTCCAACCGTTCGCGCAGCGGCGGCAGCGCGATTTGGAACACATTGAGACGAAAATAAAGATCGTGGCGGAAACGTCCCTCGGCGACGCAGCGTGTCAAATCCTGATGCGTGGCCGTCAGAATGCGGATATCGAGCGGCTGCGGCTGATTGCCGCCGACCGGCAACACTTCATTGTGTTCGAGGACGCGCAGCAGTTTGACCTGCACCGGCAGCGGAATGTCAGCCAGTTCGTCGAGAAACACCGTCCCACCGTCGGCCAATCCCAGCAATCCAGGTCGCGCTTGCGTCGCTCCCGTGAATGCTCCGCGCGTGTGGCCGAACAGTTCGCTTTCAACGAGGTTCGGATTAAGAGCGGCGACGTGTACCGGCAGAAATGGCCGATCGCGGCGCGAACTGTAGCGATGGATGGCGCGGGCGACGAGTTCCTTGCCGGCACCGCTTTCGCCGGTGATAAGCACACAGGCATCGCGTGAGGCCACCAGCGCGATGCGTTTGAAAACGGTCTGCATGGCCGGACTACGGCCAACGATTTCCTCCGGTCCCACCGCCGCGTTCTCGGCCGTATCCGGCGCGACTTCGGGCGTCGGCCGGCGCAGCAGCGCGCGATGGACGCATTCAATCGCTTGCTGAAGATCGAATGGCTTGACCAGATAGTCGAACGCTCCGCCCTCGACCGCCTTCACCGCCGTCGGCAGATCGCCGAACGCCGTGATGACAATCACCGGCAAATCCGGCATGGTATCACGCAATCGAGCCAACGCCGTCAGGCCATCCATGCCCGGCAAACGCACATCAAGGATCATCGCATCGGGCCGCTGGCGATTCAGCAGTGTGAACCCTTGTTCCGCAGAGGGAGCGACGGAAACGGAGTATCCTTCACGGCTCAGGGCGCGCTGAAGCGACCAGCACACCGCCTCCTCATCATCAACGATCAAAATGTGTTTCACCGAATGGCTCCTCCTTTCCTCGCATCGCTCAATACTCTGTCGCGCTCCAGCGGCAGTTCGATACGGAAGCAGGTTTCCTTGCCCTTGCGACTCCAACTAATACGTCCGCCGTGTGCCTCGGCTGCTTGCTGAGCGACGGCCAATCCTAGGCCGACGCCTTCGGGTTTGCCGGTGACGAACGGCTCGAACAAACGCTCCGCTACCTCCGGCGAAGGACCGGGGCCCGAATCCAGTACCTCCATGACAACGATTGGCGTCTGAGGAGCTAACCGCGTTTCCTCGGCCAGCGCCACTTGCACTGTGCCTCCCGGCCCGGCCGCCTCCACCGCGTTGCCCAGCACGTTGAGGATAAGCTGTCCCAATCGTCCGGTGTCGCCGAGCAGAACGTGATCGCGTGGCGGCTGCTGCCATCGTAGCTCAATGTTCGCATGGCGGCACTGCGGGCGCAGCAACTCGACGGCCTCGCCGAGCAGCGCCGGCAGCGAACAACGCTCGCGCCGTCCGCCGCTGTCACGGCCCAGATCGAGGAAGCGTTTTAGGTTCTTTTCAAGGAGCGTTAGTTGCCGCAGAGCGACATCGAGCGCGGCCGTGTCGGTCTGCTCCGCGCACTCGCGCGCGAACAACTGCACGGCCAAGCGCACGCCGGTCAAGCCATTGCGTAGCTGGTGCGCCAGTCCGCCGCTGACCTGGCCGAGCAAACGCAAGCGTTCCGTCCTCCGCGCGCTCTCCTGGAACTGAGCGAGGCGTTGGGCCATTTCGTTGACGGACTGCGCCAGATCGCGGATTTCGTCGTTGCGCCGTGGCAGCGGCATGGGACTGAAATCGCCTCCGGCGATCAGGCGCGTGCGTCTCTCCAACTCGCGAATACGCCGACTCAAGCCCTGCCCCAGCCCGATCGCCAGTGCCACCGACGCCGCGCCCACGGAGCCGCCCAGGATGAGGAAAGGCCATATCGCTTCCCACAAGGCATCGCGCCATAGACTTTCGGGATAGAGAATGTACAGTATATCGCCAGCGTTGTCACCGCGCCGAAGCTGGATACCGCTGCTCAGATACGTTTGCTCGCCGGCGCGGATCGGCGGTCCCAGATGAAGCATCCGCCAATCATCGCTTACTTCCTCCGCCGCGGGCAAATGTTCCGGCTCGCTGTCGAGTGTGCTAATCCGCCTGCCGTTTTGCCGCACGAGCAAGTAATCGGCGCCGGAGAGTTGTTTGACCCACAGGAGAATGTGATTTTGTGCCAACGGTGCCAGGGGGAATTTGCCTTCGCTCAAAATCTGGGCCACATTGCGGACGCGCGTTTCGATCTGCTGGCGTGCATGGTTAGCGGCGGCGAAGGCCATCCACACACTCAGGCCCAACACCCCCAGCAGCAGCAGCAACAGGGGAAGCAACAACTGCGAACGGATGCGCCAGCGCATGGCAGACCTCGTGGGAGGACAGAGGGGTTCTCTGCCAGCGTAGCGAGGCGAAAAAACGGACGCAAGCCGGTTCACTCTGCACGGAGATGAGAACCGCCTGTAGTCCTCGCCGTCATCATTCCGACAAGCCTTTTTCGCATAGCCACAATGAGATCATCACCTCGCGGCGGACAAATGAATAAGCTGGGAATTATCTTTGGATTGTACCAATTACTTCGGCAGAAACTTTTTTACAAAACTCACTTACGAACCCCAAGAATTCCTATTCAGAGAAAAAGATTCATTGACTTACCTGCATTCAGGTTAGCTCACATCCTCGCCTTTGCATGACACTTCTGGCACGCGGCTTGCAATTAGAAGAGACGACCCGACCGATTGAGTGGAAGCGGTGGTCGGGTACTCGCACGGTCGGCGAACGGTTCCCCCACCGATTCGTTCACGGCTACCCCATCCGTGCGGAGTCCGCGAGGGTTGTCCCGAAGTCTCCCCCGTCTTCCGGACGCATGCCATCGCGATGCTCTACCGAACGCGAGTGCCTTGCCATCGCTTCTCCTATCCTCCTCACTCCTTATATTGCAGATCCCCCGAACCCCCTTGGAAGCCCTCTGCTCCCCCGCGGAGGGCTTCTCCTCTTCTCCACGAACCTACTGACCTTGAACATTATTACACTAATTGATTACACTCTTCTATCACCGGTTTTGCCGGGAATTGGGTTTCATATGAGGGAGCCAGGGATGCAGATCAGCACACATTCACCCAGGGAGATATCCGCGACGAACGAAACACCATCAATCAATCAACCGTGTTGTCCCCTGTGTGGCGGCTCGCTGATGCCGTTGCACAAGTTGTATCGTTGTTCCCAGTGTTGCTACACCATTTGCGCGGGCTGCGAACAGGTTGAGTACCCCCATCCACAAGACTAATTCGCTGCTTGCGGCTCAGGGGCGGCGCAGACCCGTAGTACCCGCCAAGAGAGCTAGGCTATCCGCTTCGAGGATGGGCATGGTGTACTGGCGGGCGAGATCCAAAGTGGCGCGAGCAACATTCTCGGCCTGACTCGGGTTGCCATGAGCCAGCAGCCAGGTCGCGTAACTCAGGCGGGTCAGGGCGCGCTCGAACGGCAGACCACCACGGTCATAGGCTTCGAGCAATTCGCGGTATTCGGCTCCCAGATCAATATTCGTGGAGTTGCCAACCACACGCAGATAATCCGCGCGCATACGGCGACGGGCGAGGTCGGCCCAGCGATGTTCACCACTGTGTGGCGGGCGAAAGAGGATGCTGCGCACATCCAGCGCCATCAGTTGGCCGGCACGCAGGAGGCACTCGAAGACATGCACCCACTCATAAATATCCACCGGCACCAGCGATTTCGCCAGGGCGACGGCCTCCGCGGTGCGTCCAGCGAGACAGAGGGCATGGCAGCGATACGCTCGCCACAAGGTCTGCCAGGGCGGCGATACTTGTGGTTGTTGCAGCAGCGGATCGAGTCGTCCCAGGGCAATAAGGGCGTCGCCGCGCAGAGCGGCGTCGGCTTCACGGTAAGCGGCGAGCGCATCGTTAAATTGGCCGAGCAACTCGAAACAGATGGCCAAACTGCGAAAGCGTCCGAAGCCCGGCCACAGCGCCGGCTGTCGCCAGTCGCCGCCCGGAAAGAAGCGCAACAACAGATCGCGTTCCAACACGGGAGCGAGGAAACGATGTTTCGGATTATCGAGAGCGACAAAGGTGCTATCGGCTTCGTTCCACAAGCCGGCATCGGCATAGGCGTGGAACATCTCGACTTCTTCGCGCGCCTCTTCCAGCGTCTCGGGGCGTCGTCGGTCAGGCCGGCCGCGCAGGAAGCCGGCGCGGGTGCGAGCGCTCTGTCGTTGTCCGCCCGCTCCAAGTGCATGATCGAAGGCCCGGCGCACCAGTGGATGCGCGTCGATGACCGTCGCCATCCCTCCCGATGCGGGTCCGGCGCGACCGACGCGCTCCAGCAGGCGCAGTTCAATCAGTTTTTGTATCTGTGTCGCCAACCAGTCCGCGCCCCGCCCGGCGAAGGGCGGATACGTGCGCCGCCAGATGTCGTGCAAGAGGGTCTGCACGGGTTCGCTGGCCAGGTATTCGAGCAACCGCACCTCGCTGGGCGGATCGCGAAACGCCGTGGCCAGGGCAATGAGGTCTTGCGTCTCTTGTGGAAGCGCTCTCTGGTAGGCGGCCAGCACTCCGGCAACGCGATGCTCCTCCTCACTGGCTCCCTCGGCGCGAGGCAACTCCGGCAATTCCTGATGATGGCGTGCATCGCCCTGATGATAGCGAACCAGAAATGTGCCGAGCAACTCGACTGCCTTGGCGTGGTGTCCACCGGCGGTCGCCACCTCATCGAGGACCGCCGTCTCGCCGCGCACGCCGAGACTGGTCAGCAAGGCACGAGCGCTCTCGGCATCAAGCCCAGTGAGCGAAATCAATCGCGCATGACGGCGCGTTGTCAGGGTTGGCAGCGGAAAGCGTGTCGTCAGCACCACGACGCCGGGCAACGGCTCGGAAGCCAACTCTTCCAGCAGTCGCCCCAACTCCGGATGAAGAAAACGTCCCAACCACGAACCGCTGTCATACTGGGCTACCTCGGTTCCATCCAGCACGATCGCCCAGCGTTCGCGCCGCAATAGCGGCAGCAGATGATCGACGCAATAGCTGGCCGACAAATCCGGCGGCTGCTCCAGTCCCTCCGCATAGGCATACAGCGAGCGCAGGCAGAGATCGGCATCCTTACCGCGATAGAAACTCCACAGAAACACGCCCTCCGGTCGATCCGCCGTTGTCAGCAAGCATTCGAGCCAATGCTGCACGATGGCCGTCTTGCCCTGCCCACCGGGGCCAATCAGCGCGGCCACACTTTCGGGACCGCCACCCAGCGCGGCATCAAGCAGCGCCAATTCGGCCGCGCGGCCGAAGAAACGATAAGGTTCGGAGGTGCAGTGATGAATACAGGGAGAACGCGGCATTTGAATGGAACTCGCTTTGTTTAGCGACCTATGCGGATGCGTATGCGGCTCATTTCATTTTGTGTACAGGAATTCCAGCAACTTTCGAGACATTCACCCGCGACGGGGCATGAAGCGTTGATCCCTTGACCCATCCACTTTCGCGCGGGAAAATGCCCGCAGCCAATCAAACGAGGTATTGCGATGTCTGTAGCGGAATCAGCAACTGCGAATGAACTTGGCGAAATCCTTACGGCGGGGGAAGCCGCTGCGTACCTGCGCGTCCCTGAAGACGCACTGTTGAAACTGGCCGGGGAGGGAGCCGTGCCCGCGCAGAAAATCGGGGAGGAGTGGCGTTTTCTCAAGCGGGCGTTGAACGACTGGTTGCGATATGGCAACCGGCGAAATGGTGGCCCCCTCTCTCCAGATTGGCTGCTGGAATCGCGGTTCGCGGAGGAACTGCTGGGCATTCTTGAGCAACGCCTGTTGCACAAGCTAAGGGTTCCTCCCAAGCCCGGGGCGAAAGAGGCTGCGATGAGGCATTTCGGAGTGTGGAAGGATGATCCGACAGCAGAGGTCCTATTAGAAGAAATCTACGCGCGTCGGGGTGACGAATGACGATCCTCGACACCGACATTCTGACGCTCTACGCGATGGGGAATGAGAAGGTCGGTCGCCAAGTGCATGATGCGGGTGGCCCTGAGCAACTCGCCGTGACTCTCATCAGCCGCATGGAAATCCTTCGTGGAAGGTTTGACGGCATATTGAAAGCCGCTGATGAAAGCCAGTTGCGTGTGGCCATGCAACGCTTCCTCGAAGCACAGGACATGCTCAATTCATTCTCGACATTGCTGGTGAGTGACGAAGCAACCCAGCATTTTACGTCGCTGAAGAAGCACAAAAAAGCCAAAAAGATGAGGCGAGCCGATATGCTGATCGCCTGCATCGCTCTGGCTCATGGTGAGTTGCTGGTCACGCGGAACATCAAGGATTACAAGGACGTTCCCGATTTGCGGGTGGAGAATTGGGCGGATTGAGCCAAGGAGCCGATGGACCACCCAGCGACCGAAATGTTGCGGCACATGGCCTCACCGGGACCAATCAGCGCGGCCACGCTTTCGGGACCACCGCGTAGCGCGGCATCAAGCAGCGCCAATTCGGCGGCGCGGCCGAAGAAGCGGTAAGGTTCGGAGGTGCAGTGATGAATGCAGGGAGGACGCATTGAAGAAAAATTATCACCACAGAAAACACAGAAAAAAGACAAAAGGCAGAAGAAAGAAGAACGCAATTAGCTTAATGTCTGAATTATTTTCCGTTATCTTCGCCTTGTACTTTTTTGTCTTTTTTCCGTGTTTTCCGTGGTGATAGGTAACTGATTACCCCTTCGACTTGGCGGCGCGTTCGGGACGCAGCGAGCGGACGACGGTTCCCGCTTCCCACATTTCGCTCTCGGCGACTTCCTTCAGTTCCTTTTCGAGCTGCTGGCGATAATCGCTGCGGCTATTGGATTCCAACACGCGGCGCGTCTCGTCGCCCTCGGCGACCTTGCGATACAGTTCCTCGAACACCGGCTTCGAGGCGTCGCGGAATTGCTTGAACCAATCCAGTGCGCCGCGCTGCGCTGTCGTCGAGCAGTTGGCGTACATCCAATCCATGCCGTTCTCGGCAATCAGCGGATATAGGCTCTGCGTCGCTTCCTCGACGGTTTCGTTGAACGCTTCCGACGGCGAATGGCC
>Ga0134126_10000228_pt1 | contig 73432 bp, 55 predicted proteins | sample KB31752_FD_96881 | JGI IMG/M metagenome (GOLD analysis project Ga0134126, IMG submission 96881) | Terrestrial soil microbial communities with excess Nitrogen fertilizer from Kellogg Biological Station, Michigan, USA - KB3-175-2 | ecosystem: Environmental > Terrestrial > Soil > Unclassified ...
CTCAATTTACCAGTACAATCATAAAAGATCGGGAACTTGTGGTACCTTAAAACAGTTTTGAAAACTCATAACTGACTGTTACGCAATAGATTTAAATTGACCATCGGTAAAGATGGGTATAAATCTCCCCCATTACTCCTACCGGGCAATGTTCCAAATTATGGTTTAAGACATACATTTTCTGATTCGGCATTGCAACACCATATGGGATTGATTTCCACTCTGGGTTAACCCTATCAATTTCATACCAGATTGACCAGATACTTCCCTCAGTAGCTCCACCCAGGCTTATGACCAAAGCTTTAGGTGTAATTTCTTTTATCATAGCTGGTAAATTAATCGGAATCCAATCCCCACTAAGTAAAAATAATCTTAAACTTGCGATGTATAGCTGACTGTCTTTGGCAATATCTATAAATAATCCCCCTAATTGAGGTACTGTGTTCCAGATGGTTACCTGATGATTATTTACCAGCTCTACCCAATGTATTGGATTTTTTACTTTATTTTGATCTGGAAATACAATCGTTCCCCCCACAGATAATATACCAAAAATATCATATACTGACAAATCAAAGCTAAGCTCTGATAAAGCTAATACCTTATCTTTTGCTGTAACTTTATATTTCTTATTTACTGCTAAAATGGTGTTTAAGGATCCTTTGTGGCTAATTGTAACCCCTTTAGGAATACCTGATGAACCAGAAGTAAAAATCACATACGCTATATCATCCGGTTTAACTTTTGGCAGATTTAACTTTTTTATCTTTACTTTTAGTTTAGTATCAAAAGTTAATTCATCTAAAATATCTTCAATAATAAATAATTTGTATTTGGTTAATAATTGTTTACTCATTTTGGATATTCTGTATTGCTTACGCGATAATAATATAATACCAACCTTACCTTGAGTTAATATATCATTAACTCTACCAACAGGCCAATCTATATTCAATGGTAAATAGCCAAATCCAGCTTGCATTATTGCCAGGATACTAACTATCTGGTTATAGCCTTTTTCACTTAATACTGCAATTAGTTCACCAGTTTGAGATGTATTAAGCAAGTTAAATGAATTCAGGCTGCTAATTATGTATTTAGCCAATAAATTACTATCAATCATTAACTGCTTATAACTATATTCATTATGTATACCACTTATAACATTTTGTTTTGTTTCTTTGGTATAATCTATAACAGCAATATTATCTTCTAGTTTATTTTTAACTATATGATCGGCATAATAAGCAAATAGGGTATCTGGTACTATTTCCTGAATTGCTGAATTAGCCCTGTTAATTAACGCTAAATCCTGAGTTGATAATTGTAATTCAGGAATGCTGTCTGTTTCCCAATCCGCCTGGGATAAGTAATTAATTAACTCAAAATAATAATCATACATAGCTTCAATTGTAGAGCGATCAAATAATTGTTCTACATAATCCCATTTAACAGTGCATCCTCCCCCGTCGGTTGAAAAAATTTGGTTATCTATCCATACTTGTGGTGTTTTGGTTATATCTTTTATTATCCTGCAACCTGGAAGTGTATCAAAACCAGAAAGCTCTTTTGCTGGAAGTACTGGAGTAAAAACGATTGGAAATAGTGGAACACGTATGTCCCGAGAACCGTCCGAATAATGAGATACCATATCCCAAATAGAACAATTCATATGCTTTAAATCAGTTTTAAGTGTATCTGTAACTTTAGTTAAAAAGGCGGCTATTGTTGTTGAGTTAGTTATATCTTCTACTAACACTGGTAATAAAAACCCATAATTTCCCAAAACATCGCGTGGAATGTTTTTATAAGAAGTAACTAGATTAATAGCAATTCTACTTGTATTAGACCACCTGCTTAAAGTCAGGGCATACAGCCCTAGAAGGCATGCCGTAGGGGTACTGATAATATTTTTAGCTTTTTTCTTGAGAGAATTAAGAGTATAATGGTCAATATCTTTTCTTATTGATTGGAATTGTGGGGCGGTAATATTTGATTCTAAATTATTTATTAAAGACTCTGGCCTGCCACAGTTGAATTTTTTAACTTTCCAGTATGCTATATCTTTGGTAAAATCTTCACTATATTTTAGTTTACTTACACTATCGGCAAAATTTGTAAAGCTTGATGAAGGCGTTATTTCATCTATAAAACTACCTTCATAGGCAGAAATGACCTCATAAAGAAAGCGTGACCATCCACTAACGTCTAAAAAAAATAAACAACCATGAAAAAATAAGACATCATGATCTGGTTTATTAATTAAAATAAACCTAAAACCAGGGAATTTGGTGACATCAAAAGAGAAATCTTTAATTTCTTCAATAATTGATTCTATATCATTTGTATTTTCAATTACATTGATTTTTATTGGCGGAACTTTATTAGAAATAATTCCATGTTCTTCATCCCTGACAACTGCGCGTAACATCTCATGCCTACTTACAGAAGCATTTATAGCTGCCTCAAATTTCTGAATGCTTATAGTAGGTAATTCTAAATGAAGCAATCCATCAGGGCTGATATTACCGAGATACACAGAGCTTCTCATTCCCAAATAATAAGCTCTCTGTAAATCAGTTAACTTAAACAACATTTCAACACCTTTTTTAATAAATGCTAAATAAGCACAAGCATTGCAAATTTTACTTAAATTCGCTGCATATCAACAAATTATAATACGATTGGTGATATTCTAGCATTTTATTCTAATTTTGTCAATGGTGTGATTACAATTTTACAATTTGTCAACCGAAAGTTAAAATGGGCCATTTTGTGCACTTGAATTAAGCTATATGATATAATCACTTGTAATATCAATACTTAATAGGCGGAGTTATATGCTAATTAAAGAATTTGAAGATTTTCTCAGACAAAATGTACCGATGATTGATTACTCACAGCTGAGTATAGAGCATTTGGATCGTAAAAAATGCATTATTAAAATGCCATTTATTCCACAAAATAAAAACCATGTAAACTCAATGTATTTTGGCTCAATTCTAATTGGTACCGAGGTATCAGCTGGCATTTTGGCTTTTTATCATCTGAAGCAAGATAAGCAGAATTCAACGGTTGTATTCAAAGATGTTGCCGGAAACTTTCTAAGGCGCTCTGAAGCAGACACATATTTTATTTGTAATGACAGCAAAGCTATTGCGGACGCAATAAAAGAAGCCGCCATAACAAAAGAGCGGGTGAATGTAACGGTAAATGTGATTGGCGTGACTGACTTGAATAAACTGGATGAGAAAGTTTCTGATTTCAAAATTACCGTATCAGTAAAGAATAAACAGTAAATACAAATTGAAATAATTCAATGGGGCATGAATGGTGCATTAATGGGGTTTTCTCCCTTATATTTTAAAGAGCAAAAAGCATGAATTGGGAAGATATTGTTTATGACCCGGGGTCGACAACAAAAGCTTTTAAATACCTTACTGACAATTACACATTAGAAATCCTGTTTAGTGGTTTTGATGGAGAGTTATTCAAACGCACAATTGTGATTAAGCTGGACGATATTCCGGTTATGATTGCAACTAGTGAAACAAAGGTGTCTAATGATTTATTTTTAGATATTTTGCAAAACGCGCAAACTACACCAATTGGGGTAAAGCTATTTTCACCTAAATTGGGTATCAAGCGTGGAGATATGATTGTTACACAGAGAAATATAGCAGCCATTGATGATATACTAATATCTAACTATATGAAGGCATTGGGTATGGATAAAGAGTTCTATTTCCGTACATCAACGTTTACGTATGATACGCAAACTATGGAATTAAAAGAATACATCCTACCCGGACTAGAATTGATTATCAATAAATATAACTCCTGTCATTCCCGCGGATTATGTCATTCCCGCGCAGGCTGGAATCTATGTAAAAGAGAATTAGTAAAGGAAAATATATGCAGCGTGTTCTGTCAATCTCCCCATTAGATGGGCGTTATTTTGATAAAGTAAGTAATATAGCTCCGATTGGTTCAGAGTACGGGCTAAGCAAATATCGGTTAAAAGTTGAAATTGAATGGTTAAAGTTATTATTTTCTACACCAGAAATTGGCTTGCCAGCATTAGATAAAGACGAAATAAAAACACTAGATAATATCATGTCTAATTTTGATGTTACGCAGTGTGAGCGGATTAAGGAAATAGAAAAAACCACCAATCACGATGTAAAAGCCGTTGAATATTTTATTAAAGAGCAAATTGCCGGGATTCCCAAACTGCATAAATATCGTGAATTTATTCATTTTGCCTGCACTTCTGAAGATATAAATAATCTGAGCTATGCTTTGATGTTAAAAGATTTACGTGATCAAATTTTAGATGCCCAAATAACTAAAATTATGACTAAAATTGAAGAGCTGGCAAATTTATATAGAGATGTAGCAATGATGTGCAGAACGCATGGACAAAGTGCCACACCGTCTACTATGGGTAAAGAATTTTATAATGTTTATTATCGCTTGAAAAGACAGATTAAACAATTAAAGCAAGTCGAAATTCTAGGTAAGATCAATGGTGCGGTTGGAAATTATAACGCGCATATGGTTAGTTATCCAGAAATTAAATGGGATGAGTTAGCCAAATCATTTGTTGAAGACAAGTTGGGCTTAACCTTCAACCCATATACTACTCAAATAGAGCCACATGATTATGTTGCCGAATTTTTTGATAATTTACGCCGGATTAATACGATACTAATTGATTTTGCCCGGGATATGTGGGGCTATATTGCACTTAATTATTTTAAACAAAGAGTTATTGCCGGCGAAATAGGCAGCTCAACTATGCCGCATAAGGTTAATCCCATTGATTTTGAAAATAGTGAAGGTAATTTAGGCCTTGCTAATGCAATAGCAACACATCTATCTGAAAAATTACCAATTTCAAGATGGCAGCGTGATTTAACTGATTCAACCGTCCAACGTAATATTGGAGTGGTAGTGGCTTATGCAGCATTGGGTTATAGCTCATTGCAAAAAGGTTTGAGTAAGCTGGAGATAAACACTGCCACAATTAATCAGGATTTGGATAATAATTGGGAATTGCTTGCCGAACCAATTCAAACAGTGATGCGTAAGTGTTGTGTGGCTAATGCCTATGAGCAATTAAAAGAGCTAACTCGTGGTAAAAAAGTTGATGCTGTAAAAGTGCATGAGTTTATTCAGGGTTTAGATATTCCACAAACAGAAAAAAATAAGTTATTGGAATTAACTCCACATAATTACATCGGCTTAGCTAGTAAGTTATTTTAACACTGAGTAGGGGGATGGCGCCTCAAGTAGGAATCGAACCTACGACCTGCGGATTAACAGTCCGTCGCTCTAACCGTCTGAGCTATTGAGGCCTAATCGTTTGATAAGGTACGTATTATAGTATATTCATGAAATTATTGTCAAAGTTTTTTCAGCCTTTAATGCCGTGGTCATTGTGAACCATTGTGTAACAATACAAGCCGTCATTGCGAGCGAAGCGTGGCAATCTGGGAATGTACGAATTTATTATAAATAATATAATTTATGTTAACAAAACTACTAATAATTGAAAATGAATCTGACATCCAAAGCTTTGCTTATAATGAGTCTGGTTCATTAATATATCATCTCAGCGAAGATAAAAAAGCATCCAATCTTGAAGCAATTTATAAAGCAAGAATTAATTCAGTAAATAAAAAATCTAAATTTGCCTATATTGATTATGCGCCAAATTTACAAGGTATAGTAAATCTTAAAAATACCAATGTACAATCAGGTAGTGATTTATTATGTCAGCTGGTGTGGCAGGGTGATCAAAATAAATTACCCAAACTCTCTGAGGAAATTAAGTTATTGGGTAAGTACGTTATTGTTTTACCCAATACGTCACAACATTTTTTTTCTAAGCAACTTAAATCTTCACCGCTTACAGAGCTGAGCAATAAATATCAAGGTATCGGAATAATTTTTCGAAGCAGTATTGATGCAATATCTGTTTACTCTATAATTGAAAATGAAATTAATTTTTTAATCAAGCAAGCTGGTATCCTGAAGCACTGGCAGGAAAAACCTATTGGGCAATTAACTGCATCTGGGTATAAGGTTATGCAGCTGTTGCGTGAAGCCAGGCTTTCTCCATCAATTGAAATATATACTAATAATGAGGCAATCTTTGATTATCTGACACCATATCTGGAGTTGTGGCAGCTAGATGCTATTAGTTTGGATGAATCCTTGGCTGCCAACCCCGGTGATGAATTGCTAAAAAACCATGCCGAATTTGGCTTAGAAATTCATAAATTATCTGGAATTAATCTAATTGATATTAATAGTAAGAATGCGCCGCTTAATTTTTATCAGGTAAACTATTTAGCTATAGATGAGATTGTGCGGCAAATTTGGCTGCAAGATTTAACTGGTATCATCTTACTTGATTTTATCAAGAATATGTCAGTGGAAGAAAACCATAAATTACTTGCCAAATTGAATGGCTATTTAGAGAATGATTGGCGTAAGAATCAGGTTTTAGGTTTTACCCGGGCTGGAATCTGTGAAATTATCCGCAATAAATAAGGACACATTCATGTCACCCGTAACCATTGCAGACTCTTGTCATCGCGAGCGAAACGTGGCGATCTTCAACAGTTAAAGTAATATTTGATGCTAATGAAACTGGTTCGTGGCTGCTGCATTGCCATATGCTGTATCATATGCATTCAGGCATGACGACATATGTAGCGGTGAAGTAAACATTCCCAATGGTTTAGGATAATCCGTACTTATCACTCACATCTATGATAAAATAATCGATTAATATTTGACATAAAAGAGCAGTAAACATCTGCTGTAAATGATTTATGCTTTAAATCTAATAGTTTTAGGTTTAATGTCCAAAGGAGTTAATTAAATGAGTTGGTTAAGTAAAATACTGCCACCAAAAGTCCTGGCATCTTCAAATAAAATGAATGTGCCAGAAGGTCTGTGGCGCAAGTGTGAAAACTGTAATGAAATTTTATATCATACGGATTTAGATAATAATCTAAAAGTTTGTCCTAAATGTGAGCATCATCATCCACTGACGGCCAGAGAACGGATTAATATGTTTCTTGAGGCTGAAGATCAGGTTGAAATTGGTGCAGAAGTAGAGCCCGTTGATATTTTAAAATTTGAAGATACCAAAAAATATACAGATCGTTTAGCCAGTAGCCGGGAGAAGATTGGTGAAGATGAAGCCTTAATAGTAATGCAAGGCAAGATAAATGATCAGATGGCAGTTGTTGCCAGCTTTGAGTTTCGCTTCATTGGCGGCTCTATGGGGTCAGTTGTCGGTGAGCGTTTTGTACGTGGGGTCAGAGCTGCGGTAGAAAATGATTGTCCATTTATTTGTGTGGCTGCTTCAGGCGGGGCGCGTATGCAAGAAGGTGTGAGCTCATTAATGCAAATGGCTAAAACCTGTGCCGCATTAAATTTACTGACTAAGCATAAATTACCGTTTATTTCTGTCTTGTCATATCCTACCATGGGTGGAGTGTCGGCCAGTTTTGCCTTTTTAGGTGATGCTGTGATTGCTGAACCTGGTGCATTAATTGGCTTTGCTGGAGCTCGTGTGATTGAACAGACCGTACGAGAGAAGTTGCCAGAGCGGTTTCAAACTGCAGAATTTCTATTAGAAAAAGGTGCCTTGGATATGGTGGTTCATCGGCGTGATTTAAAGAAATCGATTAGTGATATTATTGCACTATTTATGAATAAAAATATAGGATAACTGAGTTATGCAAGTAATGGTTATTTCTGGTGGTTCATCTGGAATTGGTGAAGCGTGTGTCAGAAAATATCTGGCAAATAATTATGTGGTATTTAATTTAGATATAGAAGATAATTCGCACCTTAAAAAAGATGAGAGTTATAACTATCTACACGTTGATGTAACCAATGAAGAGCAAATAAGTAAAGCGATTGCAACTATTACAGCCAAACAAAAAAAAATAGATGTATTGATTGCTTCAGCCGGAGCTCATCTGTCAGCTACTATTGAAAATACGAGTAGTGAGCAATTACAAGCATTACTGGGTTTAAATCTGTTAAGTGCTTATTGGCTAATTCGTTACACTGTACCCGTTATGAAACAGCATGAAAATGGCAGCATTATTATTATGGGTTCAGATCAATGTACTATTGCCAAGCCTAATTCTGCGGCTTATGGGATGACCAAGGCGGCGGTTAATCATTTAGCCAAGAGTACAGCATTGGATTATGCCAAATATAATATTCGGGCTAATTGTATTGGTGCCGGTACAGTTGATACTCCACTATACCGTAATGCAATCACCCGTTATTCAGTACGTTCCGGTATAGATTTGGCACAAATCGAAGAAGACGAGGCAATACAACAACCATTGGGTAGAGTTGGCAAGGCAGAAGAAGTTGCCGAATTGGCATATTTTTTAGGGCAGGACAACGTTAGCTACATTACTGGGGCATTGATCCCCATAGATGGCGGATATACAACAAGGTAAATGCCATTCCCGCGTCGCCAATTCCCCTCTGGAGGGGTGGCAGGCGCACAGACGCGTCTATGTGCCTGACGGGGTGGGGAAGTCCGGTATATTATTCCCCCGCAGATTGTCATTCTCGCGGACACACGCGTGTGGGAGGCGGGAATCCAGGTAAACATAAGCAATTTGAAAGAAGAAAAAATATGATACAAGCTCTAAATTACAATAAAATTAAAGAAAATATTATAAAATCCCGTGATAATACTGAGGCTAATTTAAGAAAACAATTAGCTTATTTATATCGGATTTTTGATTATTACGACTGGTGTGATTTAATTGTTACCCATTTATCGGTAAGAGTTCCAAATGAAGATGCTTTGCTGATTGTACCTTTTGGTGCATCATTTGATGAGGTAACACCGGACAATTTGATTAAGGTTGATTTTGCGGGTAATGTATTAGAAAGTAGAGCTGGTTTTCAAATAAATAAAAACGGTACTACTGTGCATAGAGCAATTTATAAGAATTTACCGCATGTTAATAGTATATTGCATACTCACTCACTTTATGGGACGGCTTTATCTAATTTAGATGTTGATTTAATAATGTTAGACCAGATATCGATGATGTTTCATAATAAGATTGGCTATCATGATTTTGAAAAATTATTCATTAAGGACGATGAACAGATGTCTTTAATAAAAGACCTGGAAGGCAAAAATTCTGTAATTTTAAAAAATCACGGATTAATAACTGTTGGTTCAAGCATTGTCGAAGCATTCTGGTTTCATAACTATTTAGAAAAAAGTTGCAAATTACAAATGTTAACTATGTCGGCTGGACAGAAAATTAAATACCCAAGTGCCCAGACTGTTGATGAAACAGCGTCTAAATACGAATTATGGCGCAACAAAAATGATCATATCGAAGTTAGCGATAGCGAACTTCTATTTGATGCAGCCAAACGTAAAGTAGGCTACATCTTTGACTAAATTTGTCATTCGCTTATAATTCCCCTCTGGAGGGGTGGCAGGCATACAGACGCGTCTGGGAGCCTGGAATCTCTAGCCGCAGTAACATATAATTCCCCTCTTGAGGGGTGTCAGGCTATGCCTGACGGGGTGGAGGAATATAATAGTTTTGAATATATAAATAAAGGTAAATTATGAAAATAGCAATTATTTGCGCTATGGAAGAAGAATTAGAAAGTATCATCGCATCAATAGGTGCTGATTGTAACGTGACTAAACACGGCAATTTTGAAGTACACACAGTAAATTACAATACGCATGAATTGGTATTTATATTATGTGGTATTGGCAAAGTAAATGCAGCACTACATACGCAATTTATAATTGATAAATTTACGCCAGATTATGTAATAAACGTTGGTGTTGCTGGCGGATTAACCTCTGAATTAAATTTTGGTGATGTTGTAATAGCTAGTGATCTGGTAGAGCATGATATGGATGTTACAGCATTTGGTATACCATTAGGTCAGATTCCACGGATGGATGTTTTCGCTTTTAATTGTAGCGAGTACTTACTTGAGTTGGCTAAGAATATTGATCATGCAGAATTTAAAGTGCAAATAGGGCGCATATGTAGTGGTGATCAATTTATTGAAGATAAGGCTAAAGCCGATAAGATTAGAACTACCTTTGATGCGATAGCATGTGAAATGGAAGGTGCTGCAGTTGCGCATGTATGTCATGTAAACAAAGTGCCATTCTTGGTAGTTAGAGCCTTATCAGATAAGGCGGGTACGGATGATAAAGCAGCGATACATTCATTTGACGAATTAAAAGATATGGTAGCGGGAAGATCATCCCAAATTGTTAAACAATTACTGCAAAAAATATAATTACACAGCTGTCGTTCCCGCGGAGGCTGGAATCTGGATCCCCGGGTCAGGCCCGAGGATGACATAAGTGTGTCATTCCCGTGCAGACGGGAATCTATGCCCTAAAAATGTTTATTACGAAAGTAAAAGAATTTATGTTAAGAGTTGGTTTTATTGGTTGGCGCGGTATGGTTGGTTCTGTATTGATGGACCGTATGCGTGCTAATAATGATTTTAAAAAGATAAATGCAGTATTTTTTTCAACATCAGATATTGGTGGTGTTGCACCTGATATGGGACAAAAAAATAAAGTACTTCTTGATGCTTATGATATAAAAGCTCTATTAGATTTAGATTGTATTGTTACCACACAAGGTGGTGATTATACCAATGCAGTAATGCCTAAATTAAAAGAGGCGGAGTTTAATGGTTTTTTTGTTGATGCCAGCTCGGCTCTTAGAATTTCTGATGAGAGCCTTCTTATTTTAGATCCGCTAAATTATAACCAAATCGTGAATGGAATAAAAACAGGGACTAAAGTTTATTGTGGCTCCAATTGTACCGTTAGTTTAATGCTCCTGGCGATTTCTGGATTATTAAAAAATAATTTGGTTGAATGGGTAAATAGCCAAACTTATCAGGCCGCATCGGGTGCTGGTGCAAATAATATGCGTGAATTAATTAGCCAATGTGGGGTTATGTACAACGCAGTAGCTAACGATTTGGAAGATAAAAATACTAATATTTTAGATATTGATAATAAGGTTAGTGAGACATTACGTTCAAACAAATTACCCACACAATATTTTGGTGCGGCATTAGCTGGCAATGTATTGCCGTGGATTGATTCTGGATTAGATAATGGGCAAACCAAAGAAGAATGGAAAGCTGGAGTTGAAGCCAATAAAATATTAGGATTGGCGCCAAATACACTTAAAATTGATGGTAACTGTGTAAGAGTGGGTAGTTTACGCAGTCATTCACAGGCATTAACTATTAAATTAAAAGATAGCAAAGTATCACTGGATGATATTGAAGATATACTTAAATCTGGTAATGAGTGGGTGAGATTTGTTGAAAATAATAAGCCAGATACATTAAAGTATTTGACACCAGTGAGTGTTAATGGTACATTAGATATTGCGGTTGGTAGGGTACGTAAGCTAAACCTGGGTGATGAGTATTTATCTATGTTCACTGTTGGTGATCAATTACTCTGGGGTGCTGCTGAGCCGATTCGCCGAATGATTAATATCCTGGTTGAACATGCCTAATATTGCCTTACAATTAGAGTACAATGGCAGCTATTTCTATGGCTTTCAAAAGCAGGCCGACAGACGTACCATTCAAGCTGAATTAGAAAAAGCTCTATCCCAATTTGCCAATCATGATGTTCAAGTTATAACAGCAGGGAGAACAGATACTGGGGTTCATGCCATAAATCAGGTGGTTAATTTTACTACAAGTGCCAAACGTGAATTGCATGGCTGGGTGCGTGGAGTAAATGCATTATTGCCTGATGACATTGCGATAAAAAAAGCGGCAATTGTTCCAGATAAATTCAATGCCCGATTTGACGCTATTTCGCGTACGTATTTCTATTATTTATGTGTTCGAACTGCGCGTTTAGGTTTGTTAAATCGACAAGTTGGCTGGTATTATGCCAGTTTAGATGTAGAAAAAATGATTGCAGCATGTGACTTATTACATGGACGGCATGATTTCTCCAGTTTTAGGGCGGCTGATTGTCAGGCGAATACAGCAATACGTAATATGTTATCTTGTGGTTTGCAGATAGAGCGCAATAATATTTATGCTGATATGAATACCCCGCATGAGAGAGATACTAGTTTAGATAAATCGATAATGCTGCGTTTTGAATTTACCGCGAATGCATTTTTATATCATATGGTGCGCAATTTAGTGGGAGCGTTGCTTTATGTGGGTAATGGTAAATTGAGTATAGAAGGTTTTCAAGAATTACTTATTGCCAGAGATCGCAAAAAAGCACCACCAACATTTATGCCAGATGGTTTGTATTTGGCATCAGTTAATTACAGACAAGACTTGTTTACTTAATAGTTATTGTAACAGACGTCATCGCGAGCACAGCCTTTCGTCATTGCGAGCACAGCCTTTCGTCATTGCGAGCACAGCCTTTTGTCATTGCGAGCGTAGCGTGGCAATCTAACTCTCCAAATTGAGAGACTACATTTTTTATAATGGTGCACCTTTGAAACTAACTATAATTAATATTGCGAATAAAATGCCCTCATGGGTGGTGAGTGCATGTGATGAATATTTAAAGCGAATTAATCATGGCAAATATTCGTGTAAGATAATAGAAATTAAGGCAGATAAATCCGCTGCTAAAACTACTCTTGATACCATGTTACAAGAAGCTAAAAAAATACGAGCACATATTCCAGATGGAAGTTTTATAATAGCCTTAGATGAAAAAGGGCAAAATTTAGATAGTATAAAATTTGCTAAACGTCTGGAAGAGATTGCCTTACATAATAGCAGTATAACCTTTATAATTGGTGGTGCCGATGGAATTCATCCAGAATTAAAAAAAGAAGCGAATTTACAGTTGCAGTTATCTAGTTTAACTTTCCCCCATGCTTTGGTTCGGGTGATTATTTTAGAACAATTATATCGGGCAATTACCATATTAGAAAACCACCCATACCATCGTGAGTAAAAATGTCATTCCCGCGCACACATGCAAGCGGCAATCTGTCTGTACCTCGTCATTGCGAGCGCAGTGTGGCAATCTGTACCTTGTCATTGCGAGCACAGCGCGGCAATCTGGATGCTATTATGAATAAATTATATATAACCAACGAAAATCTTCTAAAAGAAGCGCAGTTGCTCTCCACATTTACTAATCAATTAAATATTTGTACTGACTTACCTGGAGATGATATTTTTCTACGTCTGGATGAAGATGGCTTGGCCATTATTACGAAACAGTTTCAGCCTTTATACGTACATGATATATATAACAAAGTCTATTTGCGGAAAGATAATTTAAGTCGAGAATTACTAATTCAGGCAATAAAAATTAAACCAGCCCCAGATATATTAATTATAGATGCAACGGCTGGATTTGCCAAAGACTCAGTTTTACTTGGTTTATATGGATATAAGGTGCTAATGTTAGAGCAAAATCCAATTCTGGCGACTATTGTGTATTATGCAATGAATAATCGGATTATACCTGCTGACAACCTACAATTAATTTTTACCAATAGTTTGGATTATTTTAAGACCAACCAGAATATAGAGCCGTATGCGATATATCTGGATCCTATGTTTAAGAAGCAAGACACGGCACTAGCTAAAAAAGACATGCAAATAATTCAGCTACTAACTAAAGATGAAACAAATTCAGATACTGAATTATTCAAATTAGCCTATCCATTATGCAAAAAGTTAATAGTTAAACGAGATAATAAACAAGCGGTTTTAGTCCCAGCCCCATTACCAACATATAGTAAACAGGGCAAGACTATCCGCTATGATATTTATGTAAATAATCCATAACTACTCAGGTATCATTCCCGCCCACACACACGTGTGGCAGGCGGGAACCTATGCTCTAAACTTTGTAGCTATATAAAAAAATAATTCTTAGAAGTTAATTATCTATTTGGAAATAATAAAATGATAAAGAAATATTCTTTAAATGTTATAGGTTGTGGTCGTCTGGGTAAAACGCTCGCTTTTCTTTTAAAAGAACACGTTAATATAAACTGTATTCTTAATCGAACACTACAAAATGCTAAAGTCGCTAGTGAATTTATTGGGGCTGGTATACCAATCTCTGAATATAATAAACTAACTGAAGCTAATATCTATATGATAGCTACCAATGATGATCAAATCGAAATTGTCGGCAAAGAATTGGCAGCTACAAAAATCTTAAAATCTGGCGATGTAGTCTTCCATTGTAGTGGGTCTTTATCATCTGATGTTTTATCTAGTGCTCGGGTATTAGGTGCGCTGACTGCAAGTATACATCCAAATCATAGCTTTGCCGAACCCAAACACAGTATTTCTGAATTTGCCGGAACTATTTGTGCAATAGAGGGTCAAGCACAAGCAATAGAAATTTTAACCAATCTTTTCCAATCAATTGGAGCAAATGTTTTCCAAATTAAAAAGGAGTTTAAAACTACTTATCATGCAGCAGGTTGTATAGCATCTAATTATTTAATAACGCTTTCATCCATTGCTTATACATGTTACTTGCAATCAGGTGTACCTGAAACAATAGCCAAACAAATAGTAGATAATTTAATGGACAGCACGCTGAAAAATCTGACAAAGTCCACTCATAGTAAAGCTCTGACTGGTCCAATTGCACGTGGAGATGTTAATACGATAAGCAAGCATATGGGCGTACTTCAGAATGGAATCAAAGAAATATATTCAATTCTTGGTAAATACACACTATCACTGACTGAACATGAAAATAAAGAAGCGCTTTTACGTGCGCTGGGTCAATAAAATACTGCAGTAAAAACCTAAGATGCAAAATGAAAGTTAATTACTATTGACAAAAAGTTTGGATGTGCCTTCTGCTGACTGATAAGTAGGCAATAAACGAATCAATACAGCAGCTATTACATTTTGACAAACGCTATATAAAACTCCACTAAGAGATGCCATTATACCAAAAAACTTTATGGCCAGCACAACAGCTAATCCGGAATCCTGAATACCAAATTCAAAAGCAACAGCATAATTAAAATAACGATGGTATAGTTTCTTTTTTCATCACAGTTGGTTTTTTATAACCTATCTCTATAGTTTTTTAGGTCTCTACTTTAGCACAATATAATCTAAATGTAGCCTAAAATATTCATAGCATAATAAAATAGTGTTACAATAAGTGGTGTACAAAATAAGCGCCATACATCAGGGCACATTGAAGTTACTATATTATTAACATATTGCAACTTCAATCTGTTTTTGATGAGCGTGCATCATGCTAACTAAGCTATTTACTCCCATTTTTATAAGTCTAACACTACTTTCCTGTACTAATAGCCCCACGAATAAATTTCAGGGTTATATGGAAGGTGAGTATTTATATATGGCACCAATGGTGGCTGGTCATTTAGATAAGCTTGCTGTCCACCGTGGGCAAATCGTAGAATCTGGTGGCTTACTTTTTATTATAGAGCAAACAGATCAGGTTGCTCAGCTAAAGCAAGCCCAAGAGCAAGTTAAAAGCTCACAGGCGATGTTAAAAGATATGCTAGTTGGTAAACGCCAACCAGAATTAGATGCAATTAGGGCTCAGATTCGTCAGGCACAAAGTTCAATGGATCTGGCTGCGATTAATCTAAAACGTGACTCACAACTATTTCAAATTGGTGCAATTGCCAAATCTCAGTTAGATACGAGTACTTCAAATTATAAAGTAGCCACTGATCGCTTGCATGAACTACAACATGATCTAGCTACGGCAAACCTTCCCGGTCGTAACGAGCAAGTTAAATCCCAAAATGCACTATTTCGTTATGCTGCTGCTGGATTAGCTGATTCTGAGTGGAAGTTATCCCAGACAATTGGCAAAGCGCCTGAATCATCTTTAGTTTATGATACTCTATATAATGTTGGTGAATGGATTACTGCAGGTAATCCGGTGGTAATTTTATTACCGCCACATAATCTGAAAATACGCTTTTTTGTGCCGGAAATTAGCATTAGTCATATTAAATTAGGTCAGCGTCTTAAAATTAATTGTGATGGATGCAAGGTAGATATTTTTGCTAAGGTTAATTATGTATCAGATCAGGTAGAGTATACGCCACCAATTATTTATAGTAATGAAACCAGAAATCAATTGGTATTTAGAGTAGAAGCAAAACCAGAGCATCCTGATTTATTAAGTATGCATCCTGGGCAGCCAGTAGAGGTTATTCTTAATGAATAATAATGTCATTGACGTGAGAAATTTGAATAAGTCTTTTGATGGACGGAAAGCTGTAAATAATTTATCTCTACAAGTATGCGCTGGCGAGATATTTGGTTTTTTGGGACCAAATGGTAGTGGGAAGACCACATCAATTCGGATGTTATGTGGTTTATTAACCCCAGATTCTGGCTCAGGTACTTGTTTGGGGTACAATATTATTTCACAAAGCGAAGATATCAAGCGTCAAACTGGTTATATGACTCAGGCTTTTTCTATGTGGACTGATTTAACAGTTGGTGAAAATCTGGAGTTTATTGCACAAATGTATGGAATTAAAAATCCACGGCAATCCATAAGGGATATATTAGTTCGCTTTAATCTAAAGGATAAGGTCTATCAATTGGCCGGAGTCCTATCTGGTGGGTGGAAGCAACGTTTGGCGTTGGCTGCATGCATGCTGCACCAACCAAAATTATTACTTCTGGATGAACCGACAGCTGGCGTTGATCCTAAAGCACGGCGTGATTTTTGGGATGATTTGCATCTTCTTGCCTCAGGAGGGATTACGATTTTAGTTAGTACGCATTATATGGATGAAGCTGAGAGATGCCATAAATTAGCTTATATCTATAATGGGCAACTAGTTACAGAAGGAACGGCGCAAGAAATTATTATGCATAATAAACTTTTTACCTATTCAATTAAGGGTGAGAATTTATCGGAGTTATCAATTAAGCTCAAAGAGATGCCAGGTGTAGAGCAAACAATTCTATTTGGAACCACGCTACATGTGAGTGGTTCTGATTCTGGATTATTAAGTAAAACATTAAAGCAGCTACCAAAAAAATATGAGTTAATCGAAATTCCAACTAATCTTGAGGATGTTTTTATACATTTGATGGATAGAAAGACGGATTTATAATTATGCAATTTGGTAGTAGCTTTTCTCGTTGGTTGGCAATAGTCCGTAAAGAACTCCTACAGTTAAAGCGTGATCGTTTAACCTTGGCTATGATTATATTTATTCCGATCATGCAACTGGTTTTATTTGGTTTTGCTATCAACACTAATCCTAAGCATTTACCTACTGCTATTGTCAGTGCAGATAATAGTATTTTAGTGAGAAGCTTTATTGCTTCTATGAAAAACAGCAGTTATTTTGATTTAAATGAAAAAATTTTAACTAAGGCGGAAGCTAAGCAGGCACTAGAAAGAGGGCAGGTATTATTTGTTATTCATTTCCCGGTAGATTTTACACGTAACGTGCTCCGAGGTGAAAATCCGGAAGTGCTTTTAGAAGCAGATGCAACAGATAACACTGCAGTTGCCGGACCGACTGCGGTAATAACGGCTATGTTAAGTAGTGTTTTTCAGGAAGATTTTAGAGGTGTATTGAGTAAATTCAATAGTGCTACTACACCATATAAAGTTAACGTACATTTATTATATAATCCTGAGCAATTAACCCAATATAATATAATTCCTGGATTAGTTGGTACCATATTAACCTTTACTTTAGTAATGATGACAGCGATTGCAATTACACGTGAGCGTGAGCGTGGCACGATGGAGCAGTTATTGGCAATGCCAGTAAAATCATATGAGGTAATTATGGGTAAAATAGTTCCATATATGATCATTGGTTTAGTTCAGGCAACGATAATTGTAGTTGCGGCAAGGTATATGTTTCATGTACCAGTTTTTGGTGGGATATTTATATTATATATAGTGATTTTATTATTTATTATTGGAAACATAGCAATTGGGGTTACTTTGTCCTCTCTTGCCAAAAATCAGATGCAATCAATGCAGTTGACCCAAATGATGCTTTTGCCATCAATTTTCTTATCTGGATTTATATTTCCTTTTGCCGGGATGCCATTATGGGCACAATCTCTTGGTCACGTTATACCATTAACTTATTTTATTCGTTTAACGCGGGCTATAATGCTAAAGGGGAGTTCTTTTGTTAATTTGTGGCCAGACATTTGGCCATTATTAATCATTGATATAATTGTTGTGATAATTGGTATAAGATCTTACCGTAAAACATTGGATTAAGCTCAAATGAATTTATTATATATAATACTCTTGTTTTTTATTACAGCATGTACAGTTGGGCCAGATTTCCAGCGTCCACCCCAGCCAACTGCAAAGCAATATACCCGAGAAAATATTGAATCACAATCTGCAGATGGGATACATTTTACTTACAATAAACCACTACCCCAAAAATGGTGGGAATTATTTAATTCAAAACCAATTAATGATTTAATTAATGAAGCACTGGCACATAATCAAACTTTAGCGGCGGCTCAGGCAACTGTCATTCAAGCACAGCAAAATTTAAATGCAGTAGCAGGAACACAGTTACCACAGGTAGGCTTAAATGCTGCAATTACACCACAACAATTTGCTCCGGCAATTTATGGTTTTGGTCAATTCCCAACTAATGCATTTGTTTTATATACGGCCTCGGTGAATGTTTCCTATAATTTAGATTTATTTGGTGCCCTAAAACGTCAGGTTGAAGCATACGGAGCGCTAGTTGAATATCAGGCCTACCAATTGCAGGGGGCAGGATTAACGCTGGCAACTAACGTTACCAATATAGTTTTTAAGCTGGCACTATTAAATGCGCAAATTACTAATACGAAAGCGATTATTGATGCAAATGAATCACTACTGGCAATTGCCCAGAAACAACTTCTAACAGGTGGCATAGCCAGGATAGATGTAAATAATATTGAAAAGACATTATTACAATCTAAAGCCAGTTTACCAGATTTAGAAAAATCATTAGACCAAACTAAAAATCTGCTGGCAGTATATTTGGGTAAAGCTCCATCTGAATTAAAAATTAATGATTTTAAATTAGATGATTTTAAGTCGTTGCAGGAAATTCCACTTATGCTCCCATCTGCTTTAGCCAGCCAACGTCCAGATATTCTTGCCTCTGAGGCATTATTGCATCAAGCTAGTGCACAGATTGGAGTTGCTACGGCCAATATGTACCCTCAGTTTAATATATTAGCCAGTGGTGGTCCTATAGCAGCGCAAAATTCCTGGCAAGCGCTTAGTGGCCAGTCATGGATATGGTCAATTGGTCCGGGAATGACATTACCAATTTTTAATGGCGGAACATTAAATGCACAAAGAAAATCCGCAATGGCAGGATTTGAAGTTGCACTTGCCAATTATAAACAAACGGTTCTACAGGGTTTACAAAATGTGGCGGATTGCCTGAGTGCGTTAAAACATGATAGTAACGCCCTGATTTTTCAGGAGAAATATTATGCCATAGCTAATGAGAATTTACTTATTACACAGGGGCAGTACAAAGCTGGCGGCGCCAGTTTAAATCAGCTTTTGAATTCACAAATATTACTTAATCAGGCTCTAATCACAAAGGAACAAGCTCGTTCATTAAAACTATCGGATACAGTAGCATTATTTCAGGCATTAGGTGGCGGCTGGTGGTAAGTTGATTCTGTGATAAGCTTTATTTTGGCATATACGCTTTTAGCGGATGGTAATGTGAGGTATTCAAATTTATTCTATTTTTATTCCTATGTTTTGGTTTATGATACTATTTTGCTAAACTATTAAGATAAATAATAGTTGGTATTATAAATAAATGATAACTACTAACCCATACATCAAAATAATATGATAATACTACTTTGAGTAGTGGTGATAAAAAAAGAGCACTACGCAAATTCCGTATTGTGCTTTCTTTCAATTACATTTATACTATACGTATAAAGTTGATTTATAGAAAAATCATAAAGCAAATAAGTTGTTATGTGTGGTGTAGTAATTATGAAAACCTGGATTAGAAATCCATTGGCAATTTTGGCCGATAATGCGGATAATGGAATTGTTATTCAAGAAGATAAAATTATTGAATTAGTCGCTAGGGGGCGGGTACCCTCAGGGAAAATAGATAATATTATTGACGCAAGTGAACATGTCGTAATTCCAGGATTAATAAATACCCATCACCATTATTTTCAAACCTTAACCAGATCTTTTAATAAATCTCTGGATAAAGAATTATTTGACTGGTTAACTGTGTTGTATAATGTTTGGCAAAACTTAACTCCAGAAAGCCTTTATACAGCATCAAAAACTGCAATGTGTGAATTATTGTTATCCGGATGTACTACCTCAGTTGATCATCACTACTTATTTCCTAAAGGACTGGAAAATGCTATTGATATTCAGGTGCGGGCAGCAAAAGAAATTGGGATTCGTTCAGTTTTAACTCGTGGATCAATGAATTTATCCATAAAAGATGGCGGGTTGCCACCTGATTCAGTAGTTCAAACTGAAGATGAAATATTACTTGACTGTGAGCGGGTAATAAATCTATACCATGATATAAACGAAGGGGCAATGATACAAATAGCTCTGGCACCGTGTGCGCCGTTTGTAGTAAGCAAATCAATAATGCAGAATACTGCGGTATTGGCCCTTAAACATAATGTACGTATGCATACTCACCTGTCTGAAACTGAAGATGAAAACGAATTTTGTCAAAAAATGTATGGTTGTCGCCCATTAGATTATCTTGAGCAAGTTGGTTGGCTAAATGACAAAACGTGGTTAGCCCATGCAATTCATTATACTGATGAAGAGCTAAGAAGATTAGGTAGGGCCGGTATAGGTATTGCGCATTGCCCATCTTCTAATATGATTTTATCTTCTGGTGTATGCAAAACAATTGAAGCCAGGAATCATGGTTGTAAAATAAGTATTGGCGTAGATGGTTCAGCATCAAATGATCACTCCAATATGATGATGGAATTAAGAATGGCATTTTTATTACAACGACTTAAGTATAGTTCCAGAGTTAGTCATCTGGATATTTTAAATTGGGGTACCAAAGGTGGTGCCAGCGTTTTAGGCCGAGATGATATTGGTGAATTAGCAGTTGGCAAACAAGCCGATATTGCCATGTATAAACTTAATGAGATCCAATTCTATGGTGCTGATAATCCATTGGCCGCATTAATTATTTGTGGTGCAACACGTGCTGACAAAGTTATGTGTAAAGGTAAATTATTGGTTGAAGACGGTAAATTAGTGCATGTTGATATGGATAAATTGCGTATGGATCATAATAGAGCTTGCCTATCCATGCTTAATACTAGGTAGTTCAACTTGCACGGGTAATGAGCCATTTTCGTATAAAGGCACTTCAAAAAATCTAAAAAGATAAAAATATATCAAAAAAAATTACACACTTAGAAAAAGTATGTTACAATGCCGAACATTAAAAAATAATGAAACTATTCAAGATGTTACTCCTAGAGCGCCGTTGGGTGCAAGTTGTGGCAAAAGAGTAGTAAAAGCAATTGGTTAGTAAAAACCGCTAAATTGTTAAATAGACGTAAAATTTTTAAATATAGATAAGGTTAGCTAAATTTCACTTCATGCGAAGAGAGTAAGCTGTTGTCAGACATACTCATATTTGCAAAAAAGGTTGTTGTTTACTTACCCTTTCCAAGCAGTATCTTGCTTGTTAGATTATTTTATCTTATTCTTCTAGAAATATATTTATATTTTTTCTGTCTACAACTATATAAATCCACCTATATAGCTAATACTCAACCTATTTGAAACCAGGGTAGCATGATTTCGCTCCTTGCCTATAATTACAGGCAGTGTCGATCATCATTGCCCTGCGATTCTCAATTTGTTTGAGTATGACGTTTTAGCTCTTTTTAAATTATCCAATTATTAAATTTAATTGTTCGGAACATTCTAATAAGTTGGAGATTTTATATGATGTTATTTATTAAACAGCTAAAAACAGTGGTTGCCATAGTTGGGCTTTTCTGTCTCTTTATGTTAAACGGATGTGGCGGCGCTGGCGGTAGCAGCAGCAATGGCGGCGGCAGCGGTGGCGGATCAGGATTAAGCTCTGCAAAAGAGATAACTTCATATAAAGTAAATAATATTAATGCTTTAATAGATGGGCATGCTAAAACTATTTCATTTACTCTTCCATATGGTACGGATATAACTAACTTAAGTGTAATTTTTACAACCACAGGTGCAAGTGTAACGGTTGGAAGTACAACTGTTACAACAAGTACAGTAACAACATCACATGACTTTACACAGCCAGTAGTCTATACGGTAAAAGCATTAGATGGAACTACAAATATTTATACGGCTATTGCAACTGTTGCTTCAAAAACAGATAAAGCAATAAGCAATTATTCTATAAGTGGGTTTCCAAACAATTCAGCTCTTATTGATGAGGCGAACGGAACTATTGCACTGACTCTTCCATATGGTACGAATTTAACAAATTTAAGAGCAAGTTTTATAACTACTGGAGTTAAAGTAACTGCTTTTATTAATAACGTCGATGTCCCTCAAATAAGCGACAGTGGAACGAGTAACGGAACGACAATTGATTTTAGTGGGGGTCCGGTAAATTATACAGTTACCGCAGCCGATACCACAACTAAGTCCTATACGGTAACAGTTACGCTTGCTTCAAATACAGCAAAAGCAATTACCTCATATGGGATAACTGATTTTCCCGATAATTTAGCTCAGATAGATGAGACACATGGCACTATTGCACTGAAGCTGCCATATGGTACAGATTTAACGAAGCTAAAAGCAAACTTTATATCTACTGGAGTTCAAACAACGGCTTTTATTGGAAATGCCAATGTTATTCAAATAAGTGATAATGGAACAGGTAACGGGACGACAATTGATTTTAGTGTGGGTCCAGTAGTTTATACAGTTACCGCAGGTGATACTACAACTAAGTCCTATACGGTATCAGTGACAGATGACTTAAATACAGCAAAAGCAATAACTAATTATAGCATAAGTGGTTTCCCCGATAATGCTGGGACTATAGATGATACACATGGAACTATTATGCTGACGCTTCCATTTGGTACTGATTTAACGAAGTTAAAAGCAAATTTTATAACTACTGGAGTTAAAATAACGGCTTTAATTAACGAAATTGATGTTCCTCAAATAAGTGATGATGGAACAGGTAATGGGACGACAATTGATTTTAGTGGGGGCCCGGTAGTTTATACAGTTATTGCAGCTGATAATACACCTAAGTCCTACACGGTAACCGTGAAGGTTGCTGCAAATACAGCAAAATCAATAACCTCATACGGGATACAAGATTTTCCGGCTGCACCAGTTACGATAGATGAAGATAGTGGCACAATTCTAGTGACGCTTCCATATGGTACTGATGTAACGAAGCTAAAAGCAAATTTTATAACTACTGGAGTTAAAATAACGGCTTTAATTAACGAAATTGATGTTCCTCAAATAAGTGATGATGGAACTGGTAACGGGACGACAATTGATTTTAGTGGGGATCCGGTAGTTTATACAGTTACCGCAGCTGATACTTCGTTTAAGTCCTATACGGTAACAGTGAAGGTTGCTGCAAATACAGCAAAATCAATAACCACATTTGAGATAAAAGATTTTCCCGATAATTTAGCCCAGATAGATGAGACCCATGGAACTATTGTTCTTAAGCTCCCATACGGTACTGATCTCACGCAATTAGTTGCAAATTTCGCTACAACAGGAGAGCAGGTAAAAGTTCTTAATGTAGTTCAAAAAAGTGGTGAAACGAAAAATGATTTCACAATTCCAGTAACCTATATGGTTACCGCAGCAGATTGGTCTGTTAAGAGCTATATAGTTAAGGTAACTCTACTACCCCAACAATTATTTCTTCCTTATTATCCAAAGGGCTGTACTCTAAATAATGATACGACGGGCGTAATAGGAACTTGTACATGCATACTGGATGCAAACACACTTGATGTGTGGAAGGCAAGTCCTAATGAAGATTCGTTAAAGTGGGCATCAGCGGAAACCTGGGCAATGGCAAACAATGCTTCAGCCACATGTGGGTTCACGCGAGGCTGGGGATTACCAACAAAGGACCAGTTGGATCATATTCAAGGGTATCTGGCTGGTAATAATAGTGGCGATGCAAGAAGTATATGGCTAAATAGAAATGGGTTTATGAAAGTAAAACCTGATTCCCAGTACTGGGGAGCTGAGACTGGTTCTGGTATGCCGCCGCCTTATGATCTTGCTGCCTATATGATCTCAATGGATACTGGAAACGTGGGAAAAACTTTTCAAGCGTTTGAAATGAATACCTGGGCGGTTCATACCAAACCCTCAGATGCTTCGTATGCTTATGTACTTAATCCTGATGTTAATATGATATCAATGTATAGTATAAATGGCAGTAATGGATTACTAGAATTTCTGGGGTCAATCCAAACTGGAACCAATCCTAGTCGTATTGTAATTGATCCTTCGGGACATTATGTATACGTAACCAATACTGGTGATAATATAATATCAAAGTATAGCATTAATAGCATTAATGGTGAATTAACCCCCCTAGGTATTATAAATACTGGCAGCTTTCCGATGGGTATAGCGATTAACCCATCAGGGCAGTATACCTATGTTGCTAATAATGCAGGCACTACACTATCTATGTATAGCTTAAGGCTCATGACTGGTGAATTACTTTCAGGTATACCGCAAAATATGGCTGAAGGTCCGCTTGACATTACTTTTGAACCATCAGGAAATTATGCTTATGTTATAAATAATAATACTTCTGGTAGGGGTGCAACCCGTTCATATTCTGTTGATAACAATACTGGAGCGTTAAATCTACTGAGTACTATGGAAAATAATAATAATCCTAGCAGTATTGTAGTTGAACCAACCGGACGTTATGCATACGTAACTAATGAAGGTAATAATACACTATCAATGTATACCATTAATAGTGGTAGACTAGTTCCGGCAATTATACCAGCTATGAAAACTGGGAAAGCGCCTCAACGGATTAGATTTGAACCATCTGGAAAATATGCTTATGTAACTAACTTGGGTGATAATACAATATCAATGTACGGATTAAATATTGACGGGATATTAATTGAGTTGCCAGGCAGTCCAATTAGCACCGGAACAGCTCCTGTGGGTATCAACTTTGACAGGACTGGACATTATGTTTACGTAACAAATAATAAGAGTAATAGTATATCAATATACAGTATTGATGAGAGTGGTGTGTTGCACCGGTCGAACACAATTGATACTAATGATATTGGCGGACCAGCTGATATTGCGATTAATTAGCAGTTAATATTGTAAATAAATGCACAAATAGGCTGCGTTGAGTATATGTGGGCTATGGTACTATAAAAACCATAGCCTGACTTGACGCGTCCATTGACGAAAAATTACCAAACGAATATTACTGCAGTAAAAGCATTGATATTCCTCCTTACGCGGCATACAAGATGTAAAAAAATACATGTTTGCAAAGTAATATGTTATACTAATCGTCGATGAGAATAATGTGATTCTTTCTTTGTGTGTTGTTACTGCAGTTTTATAACCAGTGGCAGCAAACGAATAATAAACATAATTGTATAAATAAAAAGCAATTAAATTTAAATAGAATAAAGATTTGTAAATAATATATAAGGTTAAATAAATTTTACTTTAATTGGATATAGTACACAGTTGTGAAACTTACTAAATTCATAGAAGGTCATTTTTACTTACCCTTTGCTCGGCAGTTTCCTGCTTATATAAATTATCTTACTCATTTTTTCTAACGAATATTGCATTCTTTATAAGAATACTTATATTTGCCTATCTATTTATAATTATAAATTTCATCTTTTATAGCTAAAATTTATTTAGCCTTTTAATTATCCAATTATAAAATTTAATTGTACGAAACTATTTAAATATATTGGAGGTTTTATATGAGGTTATTTATTAATCAGCTAAAAACAGTAGTTGCCATAGTTGGACTTTTCTGTTTCTTTATGTTAAACGGATGCGGCGGCGGTAGCAGTAGCAGCAATGCCGGCGGCGGATCAGGATTAAGCTCTGCTAAAGAAATAACTTCATATAAAGTAAATAATATTGATGCCAATATTAATCAGCAAGCGAAAACCATTTCAGTGATTCTCCCATATGGCACGGATCTAACTAACACTGCTGTGATTTTTACTACAACTGGAGCAAGTGTGACTGTTGGAAATGTCACGCATCAAACAGCTACGGTAACATTGACGCATGACTTTACGCAGCCGATCGATTATCTGGTGAAGGCACCTGATGGCAGTACGGCCAAGTACACGGCAACAGCAATAATTGCTCCAAATACAGCAAAATCAATAATTGCCTTTTCATTAAATGGTGTTGATGCTAATGTTATAGATGAAGCATCTAAAACCATTTCAGTGATTCTCCCGCATAATACTGATCTATCTAATCTATTGGCAAAATTTGCTACTACAGGAGAGAAGGTTACGGTTAATGGTGTTAACCAGATAGGTACAGGCCAGGGAGTAAACTATTTTAATAACCCTACGCGTGAAGCTTCATATCTGGTGACATCGGCTAATGGTGAGACTCAAGCTTATACGGTGAAGGTGACTATAGCTCCAAATTCTGCAACAGCCATAACTGCGTTTTCAGTAAATGGGGTTGCCGGTACTATAGATGAAATAGCTAAAACAATTTCTGTGATTCTTCCATACGGGACTGATCGCACACAGCTGCCAGTAAAGGTTACAACGTTAGGAGCAAGTCTTTTTGTTAATAATACTGCTCAAGCAATGGAGGCACTTGTGACTCACTTTGCAACAGATGTACCGGTATCTTATAAGATAGTTGCCCTTGATGGAACAACTACTGAAACTTATACGGTAAACGTAATGACTGCTTTAGTTTCTGATGCCCGGATAACTAAGTTTTCTGCAGGCGGGGTTCTGGGTACCATAAATGAAACAGCCAAAACTATTTTAGTGGTTCTTCCATCAGGTACCGACCGCACAAATCTATTAGTGCAAGTCACGACAATGGGGAAAACTCTTCTTGTTAATAATGCAGAGCAGGCAATGGAAGCTTTTGTGACTCACTTTTCTACAAGTGGGCCTGTTCCTTATACTGTAGTTGCCCAAGATGGAAAATCAACAGAAACGTATATGGTGACAGTAACAGCTTCTTCACCGGCTACAGCAATGATAGGTCAGTTTTCATTAGGTGGGGCTAATAGTATTATAGATCAGGTAAATAAAACTATTTCGATTATTCTTCCAAATGGTACAAACACGGGCAGTCTTTTAGTATCATTTACGACAGAAGGTGGTGGACTTGTTTATGATAAAGATGGAAATCAAGTAATAAGTGGTGAATTGGTAACTCACTTTAAGTCAACGCTATCTGTTATTTATAATGTGGTTTCTCAAGACGGAACAGTGACTCAACCCTATACGGTAAATGTAAGTATTGCACCAAATAATGCAGCTGTGATAAGCGAGTTTTCATTAAACGGTGCTCCTGGTACTATAGATCAGGTAAAGCAAACTATTTCGGTGCCCCTTCCATATGGTACGAATCCAGGTAGTCTCCAGGTTTTATTTAAGACGGAAGGACAGGCTAGTGTTTTTGATAAAAATGGTAAGACATTGGCAACTGGTGATTTGGTGACTGATTTTAACCCAACGTTATCCACAACTTATAAGGTAGTTGCAGAAGACAAAACAACGACTCAAACTTATACTGTGACTGCAACGATAGGATCAGTTTTTGTTCCTTACTATCCAGCTGGTTGTACACTAAATAACGATACGACAGGTACAATAGGAACTTGTACATGTATACAGGATTTAAACACACTTGATGTGTGGATGACAAGTTCTAGTGAGGTACTGAAGTGGGTAGATGCAAGAACTTGGGCTATAGCAAACAATGCTTCATCTAGATGTGGATTTACCGATGGCTGGTCTTTACCAACAAATAACCAGTTGGAGCGTATGGCCGGGTATATTGCTGGTAATAATAGTGGTGATGCAAGAAGTAAATGGCTAAATAGCAATGGGTTTATGAATGTAAAACCTGATTCCAATTACTGGGGACCTGAGGCTGATTCTGGTATGCCGCCACCTTATGATCTTGCGGCGCACATGATCTCAATGAATACTGGAGGCGTGGTGAAAACTTTTCAAGCGTTTGAAATGAATACCTGGGCAGTCCATAGTAACAAACCTTCATTTATTCCTTATTACCCAAAGGATTGTACACTAAATAATGATACAGATGGAATTGTAGGAACCTGTACATGTATACAGGATCCAACTACACTTGATGTGTGGTTGGCAAAACCTTATGAGAATATAGCGTGGTCTGATGCAAAAAATTGGGCAGCGTCAAACAATGTACCAACTAAAACCTGTGGATTGACTACATGGGATTTACCTACAAAGGACCAATTGGATCGTATGTTCACTAGATATCTGGTTAATATTGATAATGGTTATGCAAGAAGTCAGTGGTTAAATAGTAATGGCTTTACTGATGCTACACCTTATGCCGATTATTGGGGTCCTGAGTACAGTGAATTGCCAGTTCCTTCGGCGTATATGCTCTCACTTGCTGAGGGTAGAGTGATAGAAGACGTGACGAAACGGTACATATTAAATGCCTGGGCGGTTTCCAAACCCAAACCCTAAAATATTTCATATGACTTAGGAATTGCACCATATTAGCATTGTCCTATGTAAAGAAAAAATAAAACGGCTTGTCCTAAAATGGTACAAGCCGTTTTTATTTTGATAATTGTCACCCACGACTAGCATCGGGTATCTAACTGCATAGATTCCCAATCAAGCTATGAATGACAAGTCCATTTAGACCCGTTTGATGTTGGGTTTAGCAATGAAATTAATACACTATTATAAGGTACGATACAACAACTAAATTAACAATCCACAGAATATAATCAAAGTATCTGATTTTGGGTGCGCTAAAGGCAAAGGTCTTATGTTTATTTATACCACGGCTATACATGCTGATTGATAAGTTATGTGCATATCTGGCGGCGGTTGTGAGAAGAGCAATTAAGATTATTGGTGAATAACAATTTTTGCCATAACGCATTTTATATGAAATTTGGATTCGTCCAAACTCCTGAGCTAAAAAATGAAATGAGTTAAATGCAGCAAGTATTGCATAGCCGATTTTGACAGAGAGTATTTTACGCTCTATCAGATAATTAAAAACTAAAGAAAATGGAGTGTGAATAGAATAAGCAAATGAAATTAAAGCCAGGGAAAAATAGCGGGCCGTTAGAAGATTTGCCATATTTATTTTGGCGGTAGAATTACCATCGGTAAAAAAATAGCTACTTATAAATATAGCCAGTAAGACAGGCAGAAAGCACAGGATAAAAATTATAAGTATTCGATATTTAATTGTCCTGACAATTAATAATAAGTTACAATAGGCAATGCCCAGAATAATCAAATACTGCCATATATTATTTGCACTAAAAATTGCTATAATAAATAATGTGGGTAGTACCAAAAAATTAAGTGGATGTGCCATACTATTCCATATTGAAGCTACAATATTATTTTTCATGCATTAATTCACCATTATCTAATTGATATATATTATTTGTTATTGCGTCTAAAAAAGGAATATCGTGGCTTACGATAATAAAACTTTTTTTGGCAAGGGCTAAATCACTAATCAATTTTGCCAGCTTTTGTTTATTTTCTAGATCTTGCCCAAAAGTTGGTTCATCCATCAAAAATAATTCTATTTCCGGTTTCATGCTAATTGCCAGAGATAAACGTCGCTTTTGGCCCTCAGACAGGCAATATGGATTCTGGGTTGCCGATTCATCCAGAGCAAATTGACTTATGAGAGCCAGGTCATTATTTAATTCATGACTGACAGAATGGTATAAAAAATGATTTTCTGGATTTTGCCATAGTAGGGTAATTTCACGCCAATAGTAAGCAGTTTTAATTTTACAAATATCCTGCTGTTTATAATGGATACTATTTTGACAGGGTATAATTTTACTGATTAACTTAAGTAAACTAGATTTACCACTCCCGTTTTTACCAATAATACCAATTATCTGACCAGGATAAACATTAAGCTTGATATTATTTAATAATAGCAGTTGTTTATTATAGCTAAAGCTTAAATTATCAATTTGTAATGATGGGGGAGCGATACCTGTCATCCCCGCGCACACACTCGTGTGGTAGGCAGGAATCTGCCCCTGAGTTAACTTACATGCCTGTACATCTAGCTTTGGAGAAAACTCTATATCTAACGGATCATATTCGGTAATCTGACCTTGACGATTTATAATAATTACCCGATTTACAAGATTTTTTAGGTAATGAATATTATGTTCAATAATTATTACGGTTTTCTCTTTGCTATGCTCTTCTAGTATAGCGATAATTTCCATGGCAGATTGTGGATCAAGAAAAGCGGTTGGCTCATCAAATAGTAGAACCTCTGGTTCCATGATTAGAATGGCGAGTAAATTTATTTTTTGCTTTTCACCTCCAGACAGGGTACGAGCTTCGCGGTGTAGAAGATGTGCGACTTTAAATTTAATACTATACAGCTCAATTTTTTGTCGAATGAGGGGTGGGGCCAGACCCTGATTTTCCAAACCAAATGCTAGTTCCTGATACACGGTTTCACAAACTAATTGATTATGTGGGTTTTGTCCCAAATAGCCAATTTGATTGGTATCGGCGTGCTCCATAATATTTTGATTATGAAATAGAATATTGCCGGATAATTTACCATTAATCAAGTTGGGAATGAGTCCACTCAATGCTAAAAGTAAAGTTGATTTGCCGCTGCCAGAATCACCTTGAAGTAAAATAATATCACCGGAATTAATATCCAGTGTACCTTCAATAGAAATTGATAACTTGGAGTTTGGGTACTGAAATTTAAAGTTTTCTATTTTATAAACTATTGTCATGGCAAATTCTAAATTGGTTTAAAACTCCATTTTTAGCTAATTTATCTGCAGTATATTTGGCGAGCATACCACCTAAAATTGCGCTTGAAATAATATTGCTACTCAAGTTAATTACATTAAACATTAAGCTTAAATGATTGTAACCCTCCCAATAATAGCTAACCACATAACCACCAAGGGCAGCAGCAACCCCCGCTAATGCAACACTCCAATAATTCCAGACCTTATAGCGAAAGAGAAGAAATACAATTTCAACCGGAATTCCTTGAGCAAGTCCGGAAACAATAGCGGATAACCCCCATTGTGAAATAACGCCTTCAACAGTTGCAGCAATAGTTTCACCCAGAATTGCGCTACCTGGTTTTCGTATTATATAGGCAAAAAAGATTCCGGCAAACTGCCATACTCCCTCAAGTAGACCACTCAAACCAAATGCTCTTAATGGTGGAGATATTATGTCGTATAGAAATGAATATGCCCACCAGAATACACCGATTGCAGTAGACAAAACGCAGATAAAGATTATCTCGCTAAGATTTAGCCTGTTATTCCCGCGTAGGCGGGAATCCGTTGATTTAATATTCATGGCACGCTTCCTTCGCTGGCATTATCCAGAATCAGGTTAAAGGGTATTTTCTCAGCAACACTTAACTACTAAGTGAAGCACCCCCGGTTATCATATGTCATTCTCGCGGACACTAATTCCCCTCTGGAGGGGTGTCAGATAGTCTGAAGGGGTGGGGACGTTATTCCCGCGGACATACCACGCGTGTGGCTGTCGGGAATCTGTTTTACTTACTCGGATTATAGCATAAATCTAATAACCCAGATTACGTTTCTGGTTAAGACAAATATAATTATATTGCAGTTCTGCCAGACTGCCACTGCCAACTTTTATCCATTTGACACCAGTATTTGTTGTATAGTCATAACGGATTAACTCAATTGCGGAAGGGTCATATAGCACAGTATTTAAAATCAAGTATTGTTTTAAATTGCAATCCATCTGCCAATTTGATAATAAAAATTTATAATGCGGTTGTCCTGTTGTATAGGCCGTAAATTTATTCGGATCCGAAACTGTTTTGCGATCCTGATAATTATACATTTGTGGTTTACTATCTGGTTTTATACTTGCATCATTAATTTCAACAATTAGCTGTCCATCATCACTAAGTCCAAGATAGCGCCAATTTTTATCGGTTCCGCCCGGAGGCGTTACTTGTGTAACTTTGGGTACTGAGGACGCACCATTAGATCTTTTATGTGAACTGCCGCCAAACCAAGCGCAACCATTAACGCAAAGAAGCAAGCTAAGGCTGCCGTAGAACCTTATATATTTATTCATAAAATGTTTTCCAATGAAAAAAGATGCCAGAAACGGCATCTTTTAATTTAAAGAGAAAAAAGATTACTTTTTCTTTTTAGTTTTAGCAACAGAATCTTTCAATGCTTTTCCTGCTTTAAATTTTGGAGTTGTTGTAGCAGCGATCTTGATTTCTTTACCTGTTTTTGGATTGCGTCCAACACGTGCAGCACGCCCCACAGTTGAGAAAGTACCAAAACCAATTAAAGTAACTGTATCACCAGAACTTAGGGCTTTTGAAACACCAGCAACAAAAGCATCAACAGCTAAAGCTGCTTTTACTTTAGAAATATCAGATTTTTGTGCAACGACTTCGATCAGTTGTGATTTATTCATAATTTATAAAACTCCAATAAATGTTAAAATTTGTATTAATAATTAGTATTAATTTATACTACGCAGACGTTGTTATATCAAATATATGCTTGCTTGTCAATATTTTTTTTTCTATTATTTGCATAAAATTAATAAAACACTGACTTGATTGAATTATTTTTTTTAATGTTGCATGGCACTAAATGCACTTATTATGAATGTATTGTGGGTAATGTCCATTTATATTTTACACTCAGAAGACGCAAACCAATCATAAAAATAGCTGCAATAATACTTGCTGTAGCATGATTAATATTATTTGCCAGGAAAAGATAACAAACAGATCCAAAGAATGCAACCGTAATATATAGTAATTCTTGAGTAAATACCAGTGGCACTCGATTTGAAATTACATCGGCAATGATTCCTCCACCAACCGCTGTCCACACTCCCATAATTACTGCAACCACATCATTTTGTCCCAAAGCTAAAGCTTTCTCAACTCCAGCAAGACTAAATGCGGCAATCCCCATTGCATCAGTCACAATTAAGATGAAATTTATTTTTTTATTACCTAGAATTCGTCCCTTAAAGTATATGAAAATAAAAGTAGCAGCACCAATGATGCAAGTTAGCCATATATACATTTGCTCACGAATCCAAAATACATCTACATTAAGTATTATGTCACGGACTGTACCACCAGCACAAGCCGTGATAAAGGCAAGTAAAATAGCTCCGGTTATATCCATTTTGCTTTCAATGGCACGAATCGCACCACTAATACTGGCTGCGGCAACACCGAAGAGCATAAAAAATTGTAACAATAAGCTAATATGATGTGTTTGATTGGCTATTTGCATGGCTTTATTTCCAAAAGTTGCCCGAGTAGGGAAGTTATTATATTAAGTTTTGTTAAGTTTATTGTGGCAATCAAATCTTGCTGTTCCAAACTTGCAAATTGCGTATAGTCTATTTTACTAAATTGATCAGCCACAGTCTTTAAAAATTCTAAATGCAGACTCTGTGGGTTTGTAATTGTGAGAACTTTGAATACTTGTTTAAATCTAGCTGCCCGACGTGTTGGATCCATGTTTTTTATCAACTGAAGTATCGCCTGGGGATTTAGGGATTCAAGTTTTGAAATTGATTCTAAATTTTTATTTATTACATATCCAAGATCAGAATAATGATGTCCTAATTTGCAAGCTTTAACGATACTCCTTGCCTGATCTGGATGATCTTTACTTAAATTACAAATTATGATGGCAAATTTTTCTTCGTTGGTATATTCCATCTGGGTTGCCAGGTTTAAATTTGCGATGGTTGTTGCATAAAGGTTTTTATTTTGAAGAATAGTTTTAAATTCATTAAATATATGGTCCAGTGCACCAACTAGATTTAACGTAGCAAAAAACTCCATTGGGCTCTTTGTAGCCAGAGATTTTCTTAGCTCATCCCAGATGCGTTCCGAGGATAGATGTTCAAGTTCGTTTTTTTTACAAATTTGCTGCATTAATTCTAGTGTTTCTTCAGCAATATCAAAACCAAGTTTTGCTCTAAATCTGGCGACTCTAAGTACTCTTAATGGGTCTTCGGCAAAGGCAGATGAGGTATGGCGAATGATTTTGTGTTTAAGATCATCTCTACCATTAAATGGATCAATCAGCTGACCATTTTCATCTTCGGCAATAGCATTAATTGTAATATCACGACGCTTAAGATCTTGTTCGAGTGTTACATCAGGTGCAGCATAAAATTCAAAACCATGATAACCAACCCCGGTTTTACGTTCGGTCCTGGCTAGTGCATATTGAGTCTGTGTTTTAGGGTCAATAAACACCGGAAAATGACGACCTACAGGTACGAATCCCAGTTTTTGCATATCGTAAACAGTTGCGCCGACGACGACATAATCTATATCCTGTGATTGTATGCCCAGGATTTTATCGCGGACGCATCCTCCGACTTTATACATTTTTGTCATAGGTTATATTTTACCAGCATCGGTATTATCATCATCAAATATATTTAAGTAATGATGCTTACCAATCTTATTTATATAATTGGCAAAATCAATTTTATTAACCCCAGCAAGCTCGCTATCGTATACAGCTTTATTACTTAAGACTTTTTGTACATAATCACGGGTAATGCTAATTGGAATTAATTCAATTTGAGCGCGATCATCCAAATTTCCTAAGATATCTTGCCAGCGTTTTGGCCTGCCTGGTCCGGCGTTATATGCGGCAGTTGAGTAGATTAAATTACCAAACTTACTATTCAAGCTTCCCAGGTACCATGAGCCAAATTTGATATTGCATTCTGGACCTTTGTGGTAACAGTTTATTGATCCGGATTTGCGGGCAATATATAGTGCAGTTTGCGGCATAATTTGCATCAAACCAACCCCACCATCAAATGCAGTTACCTGATAATTAAACCGGCTTTCTTGACGGCTTACGGCTAAAGTATATGTTGGATCAATTCCGAAGAGTTTACTGTATTGGGTAAATGTTGCCAAAAATGGGAGCGGAAAGCTAAGTTCAATATAACGACCTTCCATTTGATTGGCTGCATATATACTTAAATCAAAGAAATTAGACTGTCGGGCCAGGTTACTCATAGCCAGTAATAAACTATCATCTTCAGCGGTTTTAGCTGCATAATCCCACTCAGCGCTGCCAATTGTTGTCAGGTGCTTTAGATTACTCCTCTTACCTTCTTGATACAAATTAAGGCCGATGCGCGCAGCTTTTGCTTCATCCACGTTATCTAATGTGGTGGTTTTAGCTGGCTTATAGTTATATGTTGTAAAAGTTTTTAGTTCAGAGGCAGCAAGCATAGAATAATATGAATAATCACTGGGGATTCGCTTAAAATATTCCCGGGCTTTATCTGATTCTTTCAAACTAGCATAAGCTACAGCTTCCCAATAGAGCCATACATTTTTCCCGCTCAAACTCTTGGGCATATCATCAATGGTTTTAATTAGGTCTTTCCAGTTGCCGGAAAATAGATATGAACGAGCTAACCATTCATATTCATCGTCACTTAAATTCTCACCATATTTTTCATACAAATATATTGCTTCTTTAAAATTATGTTTTTGTGCAAATTTTTGAGCTAGATAGTTACTTAAAAATGTTGTAGCATTACTGCTAACATTTGCTTTTTTTAGTTCAGAAAACGCCTGTTCTGGATTTTTGTGCCCAATGCTAGTAATTCTATTAATTACTAAAAAGTCATTGGCGAGCAATTTACTTGTTGGTTGATTCATATACTTGGCAAAATAAATTGTGCGTAATCCCAAATGAGGAGCTATCTGATTATAAACACTGGATTTATCATTTGCGACTAAATTATACAGCATCCAATCACGCTGTTCTTTATTGATCTTGCCTTTTGCATAAGCAGATGATAGCGATCCGGCACACCATATTGGTGGGTTATTATTAACAATATAGGCAGCATCAACAGTCATCTGTCCGGTTGTTGTATCCATGCCGCATTTTTCATTCGTAGTTCTCTGGCTATCGGGTAATAATTTATATATTCGTTGGTAGCTGGAGTAGCTTTTATTTGTATAATAAAAAGTAAGCAGTTGATGTAAAATATCGTTACGTAAATAATCACTAAAATTATTTTGGATAAAAATTTCTGCTGCTGCTGCGTTATTTTTACTTAGTAGTGCTTTTGCATATAAGTAGGCAATGCCTCGATTTCCAGGACTTCTCTTATATATTTGCCATAGAGCACCAATATTTCCAGACGTATAGAGTTTATCGGCATTGGCAATATCGGAGCTGGCAGCTACATTATTACTGATTAATAATCCACCAATTACTAAAATGCTTTGATATTTCTTAGCTACTTTACTTTTTATTGGTTTTGTTTTCATAACTACCCCTACAAATGTAATCTTATTCTCTATTTATCTCAGTTGAAATTATACATTATCTAAGAGTTCTTTTGTGATGTTATATGGTATAATTTCCCTCAGAGGTTCTCAGATGAAACAAACTATTCGTGACCAAATTAAAGCTGGGCTAAAAAAGCATACGGCTAAAATGATGCAAGATGCTGCACAAAATTTGTTAATTAGCTTGAAGCCATTACTGGATTGTGCTACTACCATTGCGATATATCATGCTGTGAGCTATGAATTAAATTTGAGTAATGTTATTGATTATTGTGTTTCCAATGGCAAAGAGTTGTACCAGCCACTGAGTTATAAACATTCAAAAAGTATGCTTTTGACAAAATACGATGAAAATTATCCGGAGATTTTTTCAGCAAAAGAGTTTATTCCCGATAATTGTTATGAATGGTATAATCTGGACTTGATATTGTTACCGCTTATTGCAGTTGATAACCATGGTTTTAGGTTGGGCAAGGGTGGCGGCTATTACGACACTACATTAATAGATATGCAAAATAAAAAATCTGGTCCAATTTTATGTGGAATAGGTTTTGATTCACAGTTAATAGAGCATGTTCCAAAGAACGATTGGGATATTCAGTTGGATTATTTTGCATCAGAAAAACAACTAATAAAATTTTAGTTAATACATCAAAAATTCCCCTCTTGAGGGGTGGCAGGCGGAGCCTGACGGGGTGGAGATGTCAAGAGATTCGTGTGTCATTGCGAGCAAAGCGTGGCAATCTCTGCCCCGTCATTGTGAGCGAAGCGTGGCAATCTGCACTTAATATTTAGGAGAGATTATGGATTTCATAGATTTAAAATCACAATACAAACTTATTAAAGAAGATGTTTTAAAAGAGATTAATGAGGTATTGGACTCTGGACAATACATTATGGGTGCTAAGATTAAAGAACTGGAAACTACGCTTGCCAGATATGTTGATGTAAAACATTGTGTTGGTATTGCAGATGGAACTACGGCTTTATTGGTAGCGCTAATGGCATTAAAAATTAAACCTGGTGATGAGGTTATTGTTCCAGCATTTACATTTATTGCAACTGCCACTCAGGCGGCACTACTTGGCGCAAAGCCGGTATTTGTTGATGTGGATGCAAGGACATTTAATCTGGACCCAAATAAATTGGAAAGTGCAATTACAGCAAAAACAAAAGTAATTATTCCGGTTAGTTTATTTGGTATGTGTCCGGATATTAATGCAATTAATGCAATTGCGGCCAAACATGGTATTGCAGTAATAGAAGATGCTGCGCAAAGTTTTGGTGCGACATATAAAGGTAAGCGTTCTGGTGGATTAACAACTATTGCAACAACCAGTTTTTTCCCGTCTAAGCCACTTGGTGCCTACGGTGATGCCGGTGCGTGTTTTACCAATGATGATGACTTAGCTACTGCAATGTCACAAATCAGAGTTCATGGACAAGATAGACGCTATCATCACGTAATGCTTGGTATTAATGGACGCTTAGATACGCTGCAAGCAGGGATTTTATTGGCTAAAATGAGAATATTTGATGAAGAAGTAAGCAAACGTGAAAAAATTGGCAAGCGTTATACTGAATTATTAAAAGACAGTAATTGTTTAACACCAGTTGTTGGCTCAGGGTGTAGCCATGTTTATGGGCAGTACACAATTATTAGTAAAAACCGTGATAAATTGACTAAAGATTTACAAGATGCCGGTATTCCAACATCAGTTCATTACCCGCTATCCTTGCATCAGCAACCAGCAATTAGCGCTTATTATCAGGGGCAGAATTTATCTGTTTCTGAGCGATTAGCTGCTGAGGTTGTAAGTTTACCGATGCATCCCTATTTGGATGAATTAACACAGGATAAAATTGTCGCAGCAGTAAACCGCTCCCTCAATAGCTAATGCTCTAATAATTCCCCTCTGGAGGGGTGGCAGGCTATGCCTGACGGGGTGGGGCCTCCTTGTTGTCCTTGTGAGCGAGCGTGGCAGTCTGTACCTCGTCCCTGCGAGCGCAGCGTGGCAATTGTACCTTGTCATTGCGAGCGCAGCGTGGCAATCTGTACCTTGTCATTGCGAGCGCAGCGTGGCAATCGGTACCTCGTCATTGCGAGCGCAGCGTGGCAATCTGTACCTCGTCATTGCGAGCGCAAGCGTGGCAATCTAATCATTTAAAGAAATGCATATATATGTTACAACAAATTGCTAAATACGCCCATATGCCAGCACCTTTTACAGTGTTCGGGATTTTATTTGCAATTTACGCAGCATTTGTCTTGATTAGAATTATCAGAGAAGGTTATTTTAATGGTATATTCATTGGGATAATAGATCAGTTACACCGCAGGTATAAAATTCTTCTAATCGTTGTTTTCGTTGTATTACTTATAATATATTTTGTAGATTTACCAATTGCTAAATTATGTCAGTCATGGTATAACATTGATGTTTATACGATCTTAGACTTTGTTAATTCAATGGGGGAGGGCTGGTTTATTATAGGTGTTTTATTTACGCTTAGTATCACCAATGAATTTTTAGGCAAATACAATAATGCGGTAATTTTGAAAATTTCATATGTAGCAGCTGCTTATGCTGGAATATTTAATGCATTATTAAAGTTTATATTTAATCGCCAGCGACCAAGTATAGGGTTGGAACCATATAATTTTTTCTACTTTTTCATTTCCGGTGACAGAAAATTAATTGATTTAACTTATGCATATAACAGTATGCCATCAGGGCATACAATTACAGTATTTGCCGCGATAGTTCCCCTGATTTTATATATCAAATCACCATTATATAGACTCTTCTTATTGTCTTTCGCCGCCTCTGTTGCAATTGCCAGAATTTATACCATGAATCATTGGTTTAGTGATATATGTGTTTCAGCTGTGTTGGGTATGGTAATTGGTTTAGCAATTTATCGGACTAATGTATATAGGATAAAAACCTGATGGCGGCAACCGGAGTAATTATATGCTGTTTGATTTAAATAAAAAACAGGTAAAGTTGACAGAATCTTTATCCAAGATCATAAAAAAAGAAATCGGTGAGACGTATATTCCATTTAGTAAATATATGGATTTAGCATTATACCATCCCAAATATGGTTATTATAATAACCTACTGTATAAATTTGGTTCTCGTGGTGATTATGTTACTGCTCCTTTGGTTTCTGAATTATTTGCCGTTGGCCTATCCAAACAAATAAAAGAAATCTTTGAGAGGGATGTAGAGCATAGCCTTCTTGAATTTGGTGCTGGTAATGGCCAGTTAATGTTGGATATTTTAGCTAATATTGGAAATGACATTGAACATTACTATATACTTGAATTAAGTACATCTCTTGCGCAGGTACAACAAGAACGTCTAATTAAAGAAATGCCAAAATTTAAAGATCGGGTAACCTGGCTCACAGAATTGCCAAAGAAATTTAATGGTGTTGTGGTTGGCAATGAAATACTCGATGCTATTGTCTGCGATGTGGTTCATTGGCATGATGGGGAAATATACTCTAAGGTGGTAAGCTCCCAGTCTGATAAATTTGTTTTTACCGATATAAAGGCAAGCGAAGAGATACAAGAATTATGCCAAGACATTAAGCAAACTGACAATGATTATACCTCAGAGATTAGTCTGGAGCGAAGCGGGTTTATGAAAAGCCTGAGTGAGATGCTTCATACTGGAGTTATTTTACTGATTGATTATGGTTATGGCGAATCGGAGTACTATTCAGCATCCAGATCGAAGGGCACATTACGTGGGTTTTTTCGTCAACATCAGTTAGACGATGTATTGATGTATCCGGGGTTAATAGATATCACCAGCAGTGTTGATTTTACGTCGATTGCTAAAGCTGCAATAGATAGTGGTCTGGATTTATTGGGTTTTACTACGCAGAGTTCTTTTTTAATAAACTGTGGAATAACTAAGGAATTGGAAAAAAGGCATAAAAAATGCACGGAGAGTGAATATTTGCAGTTTACCAATCAATTAAATAGACTGATTTCTCCCAACGACATGGGTGAAGTATTCAAGGTAATTGCCTTTAGCAAAAACCTTGAATATGTCGATTATCTTGGCTTTAAGAGCGGTGACCGCAGTTACACACTTTAATCACCAATAGGACATAAATCTGAGAGTATAGATTCTTCTTCAGGATTTGGCATATGCTCTTCATATTCGTTATCATGTTGTTGTTTTATTAGTTCTGGCGTTTTGTTGATCTCGCACCACACTGGATAGGTTTGCTCAACTTTTCCATGTTCCGTGGCAGTAGTAATTTTTATTTTCCATTCGGATTGTTCATTTTGTTCAGGCATTATTTGGAAGATTGCCCCCAATAAAAAATTTTTACTGCTTTTGCAATTTTGGTATTTAATCTGAGATGCAATATATCGGTTATCCCAAGTATTAAAAGTATACATTTTGAGTGGGAAAGTTTTTCCATTAAATGTTATTGTCGGCTCATTGTTTAATGCATGGAGTATAGATTCTGTTATTTCCTCTTTATCATTAGCTTTATTAATTTTGTATCCATCAGGTTTACCAAAAAATCCTTTTAGGAACCTCGGATTGTTTGGTTGATCTTGAGTGTCAGGATTATACATCCATTGGAAAGAGCAAGTATAGATTGGAGTACCGTGTGTTGTTTGAGGTACTAAACTACCTGAACTTCCTGTAGTTGAATCTCTTCTGGTTGAAATAATAGAATATTTACAGATCTTGGAGTACGGATGCCCCATTTTATTTTGTGAATCACCATTAATGCTTGTAAGAATTTTAAGATCAGCCTTATTATCAGGATTTAGTTCAAAGACACATAGGCCATATGTTGGGGCGGCAAAGGCTGTAGTAGTGTATAAAGCCAAAGCTATAGATGAATAAATAAATAATTGTTTCATTTTTACTATCTTTAAAAAATTATAAGATTATTATACAGTTTGAATGTTATTCGGCAATAATTATATCATACTAATCTCGTAATCTGGAGATAAGGTTACATTTAAGTCATTGCTAGGCATTGCCGTGCAATGATGTGGCAAACGTAATAGATCGCCACGAGTTTTTTGCAAAAACTCTCGCGATGACAACAAAACATGCTGTTTAATTAACTATTCACCCGAATTTTGTACAAAGAAAACAGAAGACAGTAATGCAACTACACGTGTTAAAATACCTTGTTTATATCCACATAAGAGGAAAAATCATGAAAAGGTTTGGTTTTGGCAACCAGTGCTTGCTAGCTCTGGTTTTAGGTCTTGTATTGGGACATTTTATGTCTGTACAAGTATTAAAGATTGTTGTACCATTTGGCAGTGCTTTCATTAAATTATTACAGCTAGTTATTGTGCCATTGACTTTTTCAACGATTGTTGCCAGCTTTTCCAAGCTTGAAAGCATTGCCTTAGTTAAAAAACTTGGGTTAAATACCTTGATCTGGTTTATGATTACTGCTGCGATCGCGTCTATTATTGGTGTCACAGTTGGCTCTATTTTTTCTCCGGGTAGTGGATTAACGTTGGATCCATCAATTATTGCCAAATACAAACCACGGGAAATACCAAATATTGCAGATACATTCTTAAATATGTTACCAGGTAATTTAATTCAAGATATTGCTAATGGGCGAATTATCCCAGTTATTATTTTTGCGATTTTCTTTGGGGTTGCACTAACTAGCTTGCATGAACATGGACGTCATGTGCGTATATTTTTTGATGAATTCTCACATGTAATGTTTAAAATTACAAGGGTAATTATTCGTCTGTCGCCAATTGGAATTTTTGCTCTTGTGGCGCAGGTTGGGCATGATTATGGAATTGCCACGTTATTACCTTTAGGGAAATTTATTCTGGCAATATACGTCGCTTGTGGCCTACAGTTAATTGTTTATGCCTTATTAATATTTTTTGTAGCACGTAAGAACCCGTTTACTTTTTTCAGACAATTTTGGCCAGCGATGATTACTGCATTTACAACATCGTCCAGTTTAGGAAGTATGCCGGTAACATTAGAAACTTTGGTTGATCGGGTTGGTATAAAAGAATCAGTTGCCGGTTTTGTGGCGCCTTTAGGTGCTACTATGAAAATGGATGGTTGTGGTGCGATATTTCCGGCTGTTGTATGTATTTTAACCGCCAATTTATTTAATATTGATTTATCTATTACACAGTATGTGCTGATAATTTTAACGTGTACAATTGCGACAATTGGTACAGCAGGAGTGCCTGGTACTGCTTCAATTATGGCAACAGTAGTATTGGTGAGTATAGGTTTACCTTTAGAGGGGTTAGCCTTAGTAATTGGGATAGATAAAGTTGTAGATATGATGCGTACCATGACTAATGTAACCGGTAGCGGCGTATGTGCCGTAATAGTTGATAAAAAAAAATAATTATTATTCAGGGTTATTCCCACGTATTGTCATTGCGAGGTTTGCATAGCAAGCCGTGGCAGTCAGGTCATTCCCACGAAGGTGGGAATCCATGCTCTAAAAATTTTAAAATTAAATAAGTTATAGGAAATAAAAATGATTAATCATTTTGAAGCTTTTGGAAATAGTTTTCTTCTGGATTTTAATATTTTATTAGAACCAGAACAAAATGTTTATTGCTTTATTGGTGAAAATGGAGTAGGTAAAACTAAATTACTACAAACAATGGCAAGTAGTTTAATATATTTGCATAGCTTATTTGAGTTTGGACGAGATCCATTGAATTCTAACTTCGCTAATAGTCACCGTTTTGGGAATAACTTACTTCTTGAGATAGTATTTGATAGAGAGAGTTTTAATAAAATTACGAATTGCCAAATATATCAGCCTAATATTTTAAAAATTGATGATACTGAAATAAAATGTCATCGGGAGAATAAGGTATCTAATTTAAATAAAGGATTTATTTCACTTGCTGAAATAATTGCTGGTAGGAAAGAAAATCAAAATGTACCAATCATTGATTTACCGATTATTTTTATTTCTGCAAAAGGTCGTGGGTATATCAATATGGCAGAGGATGTGTCTATACCAAAAGCTGACGTTGATAGATGGGTTGAAAGTTTTAAATATACGTTGGATTCTATTGGTGAAATTAATTTGAAAGATAATGTTGTAACATCGTGGATTATGCAGTATTTATTTATTGATCCGCGCTTGGTATCTGGAGTGGATAAATTTAGAAATGCCGCCTTATATGTTCTACAGTGTTTAAATGAATTGATGCCCGAGTGGAGCTTAGTACAAAGTAGGCTTGATGATTCTGGTAAAAATATTTTATCGCCTTCAAACATGGAGTTTGATGGTGGAAGTATTATGATTCATGGAATTCCTATACAGAATTTACCAACTGGATATGCTTCCGTATTGCGCATAATCCAAGAAATAGTAATGGGGTTGAATGGGTGGTACGGCGATGTAACTGACTACAAAGAAGTTCAAGGCGTAGTCTTTATTGATGAGATTGATTTACATTTACACCCTAAATGGCAATTTCAAATAGTTGATCTTTTGAAAAAATTCTTCCCTAGCGTAACGTTTTATATTACTACACACTCACCACTTATTTTATTTAAGCTAAAAAACGGTGAGAGTTATAAATTAAATAAAGATAAAAAAAATTTGGTAACGGCAGAGAGAGTTGAACAAACTAATATGCATTTTATAGCTGATGTATTTGAAGAGTTTTTTGATATTACAGATATTGGAATGCGACCTGTGGATAAAGACACAATGCTAAAAGCTAGAGAAGAATTTTTTAATATGGCTAAGGATGAGGTGTCAGATGAGTAAGGCATATTTTGTAGATGCAAACCCAATTTTTGAATTGTGGAATAGTGTAAAAAAAACGAAATCAGCAATCAAACCATTGTCAATAGGCGCAGAGCAATTGCAAGAACAGATTAAAACTAATTCTAAATTATATATTAATAGTCTAGTTGTTTCTGAAGTATTATCGGGTCTCGTGTTCAAGGCTGATACAGAGAAGTTTTCTAAAATGAAACTGCTTCTGGGAAATATATTTAATATTGTTAATGTAAGCAGAGCAGAATGGGAGTTTTCTATTTGCGTATATAGAGAATGCGTGCAAAATAAGGTAAATTTTAATAAAGATTTTGTTTGTCAGATAGATGCATGTGGAAGAAAATTTTTTAATTCATCAGATTGTATCCATTATGCAACAAGCAGAAAATATAATCTGGACATTATTACGAATGATAAGCATTTTGAAGATATACGTAAGTATTGTGATAAATTAGAATTTAGAGGAAAATAAAATATATTATGCAAGTTAATCAGATCAGACAAAAATTTTTGGAATTTTTTAAATCCTATGGTCATGAGATTGTTAAATCAAGCTCTTTGATTCCAGGCGATGACCCAACATTATTATTTACCAATGCGGGGATGAATCAATTTAAGGATGTATTTTTAGGTTTAGACAAACGCTCTTATGTACGGGCAACTTCTGCACAAAAATGTGTACGCGCTGGTGGCAAGCATAATGATTTGGAAAATGTTGGCTATACGGCCCGTCATCATACCTTCTTTGAAATGCTGGGCAATTTTAGTTTTGGTGATTATTTTAAACAAGATGCGCTTAAATATGCCTGGGAATTTCTAACTTCACCTAAATGGCTTAATATACCGAAAGAAAAACTTTATGTAACCGTTTATCACACAGATGATGAAGCATTTAAAATCTGGAATGAAGTAATTGGACTAGATAGAGATCGAATAATCCGGATAGGTGATAAAGCAGATGGTAGCTCAGACAATTTTTGGCAAATGGGTGAGACTGGTCCCTGCGGTCCATGCAGTGAAATATTTTATGATCATGGGGATAAAATTCCGGGCGGTTTACCTGGTACACCAAATGAAGATGGAGATCGTTATATAGAAATTTGGAACTGTGTATTTATGCAATTTAACCGTGATGAGCATGGTGTTTTAAATCCACTGCCGAAACCATCTGTCGATACCGGTATGGGCTTAGAGCGAATTTCGGCGGTTAAGCAAAACGTACATAGTAATTATGAGATAGACCTTTTTGTCGGTTTGATTAATCAGGCAGCTAATATTACCGGATGTGAGGATAAGACTAATCCATCATTAAAAGTTTTGGCAGATCATATTCGATCGGTTAGTTTTTTAATTGCTGATGGAGCAATGCCCAGTAATGAAGGGCGCGGTTATGTCTTACGCCGGATTATACGCCGGGCAATTCGTCATGGATATAAGTTAGGTTTACGTACGCCATTTTTCTATAAACTGGTGCATGAGTTGGTTCATCAAATGGGCGATGCTTACCCAGAATTAATCAGTCAGAAAGAATTAATTGAAAAGACTATTAAATCGGAAGAAGAGCGTTTCTTTGAAACAATTGATAACGGCATGAAGTTATTAAATGAAGAGCTAGCACCAGTCATTGCGAGCCGTGCAGAGCCTGGCATAACACCAGTCATTGCAAGTCGTGAGAAGCATGGCGTGATCCCCGTCATTGCGAGCGATAGCGTGATCCCCGTCATTGCGAGCGATAGCGTGGCAATCTCTTCTGATAATAAAAGTAAATTATCCGGAGAAATAGCCTTCAAATTATATGACACATATGGCTTTCCATTAGACCTCACCCAAGATGTATGCAAAGAGCATGGCCTTACCGTTGATGTTGCTGGTTTTGATATACTAATGCAGCAGCAGAAAACCACAGCAAAGCAAGCCGGGCAGTTTAAAATGGATACGGTTATTGAATACTCAGGCACAGATACTAATTTTATCGGTTATGCTGATGAAAGCGTGACTACTAAAGTTATAGCCTTATATCAGGGGGCTCAGTCAGTTCAAACTCTAAAGTCTGGAGAAACCGGGATTGTTGTATTAGAACAAAGTGTGTTTTATGCTGAGGGCGGTGGTCAGGCTGGCGATAGCGGTATTATTCAAATTGATGGTGGGGCTAAGTTACTATTTGCGGTAGATGATACTCAGAAAATCAGACCACAAGTATTTGGGCATATTGGTAGTGTAAAAACTGGCGAGATAAAAGTTGGGGATAACGTAACTGCAACGTTTGATCTACACAAAAGAATATCTACAGCGCGTAATCATTCAGCAACGCATTTATTACATAAAGCACTTCATGAGGTATTAGGTAGTCATGCTACACAAAAGGGTTCTTTAGTAAATAGTGAGTATACACGTTTTGACTTTGCTCATGATAAGGCCGTGACGCCTGCTCAAATAGAAGAGGTTGAGCGGATTGTAAATCATGTAATAATGATGAATTATCCGGTTACGACTGCTACAATGAGTTATGATGAAGCGATAACAAAGGGTGCGATGGCCTTATTTGGTGAAAAATATACGGACAATGTTAGAGTAATTCAGATGGGAGAGTTCTCAACTGAGTTATGTGGTGGAACCCATGTAAAGCATACTGGTGATATAGGCTTTTTTACTATTAGTAGCGAATCTGGGGTTGCTGGCGGTGTGCGTAGAATAGAAGCTTTAACTGGTGAAGCTGCATTGCTGCGTATGCAAAAAAACATGGCAATACTAGATAAGTTACGTGATACCTTAAAAGCTCAGTCTAATGATATAGTTATCGACAAAGTGGCGACATTGCAAGAAGAAACCAAACGTCTAAATAAAGAAATTGGTGAGTTAAAATCTAAATTGGCTGCATCATCTGCAAATACGATGTTAGATAAAGTTGAATTATTAAATAACGGTGATAAACTTCTTGTGCTAAAATTACAAGATACAGATAATAAAGCTATGATGGAGCTGGTAGATAAATTAAAAGACAAACTAGTTAGTGGAATTGTAATTGTTGCGTGTATCAATCAGGGACAGATTAACCTTGTAGTTGCTGTAACCAAAGATTTGACCAGTAAGTATAATGCTGGTACAATTGTTGGACATTTGTCCGCAATTATAGATGGTAAGGGTGGCGGTAGACCAGATTTAGCTAGAGGCGGCGGCGTAGCAGTCACAAAATTGGATGATGCATTACAATCAATAAAACCATTTCTCGAATTGACTTAATTTTAAGAGGTTAAATAATAAATGGGTGCCTTGTCAAGATTTAGCAATTTTTTTATTAATTTAGCGTAAAAAAATGGCAATTGTCTGAGCGCATGCGAGTTTTGCCATTTTAGCTAAATTAATAAAAAAATTGCGTTAAGAATCTTGTTAGGCTAGACTTCTTTGCCTACTTTCTGTGGCGATGACAGAAAGTAGGGTGCTGTGGACACCGCCACATTAAATTATTTTAATAAAAAATATATAGTAAAGTAGAAATATATGATTATAGTAAACTCAAAATTTGATGGCGGCAGCATAATCCCTGTTGACCTATCTAATCCGGAAAAGTTAAATTTCAAAATACGTAATGATACAAACTCGCATTTTGCCCAATGGTTTTATTTTCAATTAAGTAATGTCTTAAATACAAAATTGAATATAACCTTTAGTGAGTTAAGCAAAACTGCATATCCAGATGGCTGGAAAGAATATAATGTTTGTGCGAGTTATGATAATGAATACTGGTTTAGATTACCGACTGATTTTGACGGAGATAATCTAACCTTTCAAATTATTCCAGGTGTAAATACTATATATTTTGCTTACTTTGAACCATATTCTTACGCACAACATATGAGGCTAATTGGTTTTGCCAACCAGAGCGAATTAGTTAAACATGAAATTGTTGGACAGACTCATGAGAATCGGAATATGGATTTACTAATTGTAGGTAATCCAGAGAATACTAAGAAGATTTGGATAACTGCCAGACAGCATCCAGGTGAGACGATGGCCGAGTGGTTTATGGAAGGTTTAATTCATCGGCTATTAGATGAGCAAGACTCAGTAAGCCGGACGCTTCTACAAGACTCTGTTTTTTATTTGGTACCGAATATGAACCCAGATGGCGCATATAATGGTAATTTACGGGTGAATAGTGTTGGTAGTAATCTAAATCGTGAGTGGTTAACGCCAAGTTTGGAGAAATCACCTGAGGTGTATTATGTTAGGCAGAAAATGATGGATACCGGTGTAGATATTTTTTTTGATATTCATGGTGATGAAGCAATACCATTTGTTTTTACATCTGGTTGTGAACATATACCAAGTTATAGTCAGAAACAAAAAAACTTGGATAGTATTTTTAAGAAATATATGTTACAGGTAAATCCTGACTATCAAACCAAAGTTGGTTATGAAAAAGGGCAGTTTAAAGATGAGCAAATGACTTTAGCCACGTGTTGGATTGGAGATCATTTTGATTGTTTTGCGCAAACGTTAGAGATGCCATTTAAAGATAATGATAATTTACCGGATAAACTTCATGGCTGGAATGGCAATCGTTCATACCTATTTGGTCAAAGCTTATTAACTACAGTTAATTTTATGCTAAACGAATGTAATAAGAGAAACGCATAAAATAATTTTAGGGTGTAACGATAGAGAAATAATTCCCCTCTGGAGGGGTGGCAGGCATAGCCTGACGGGGTGGGGAAGTGTTCATACACATTCCCGATTTAATATGTTTACATCATTGATACAGGAAGTAATTACTGTGAAAGATTCTAAAAGCCAGGCATTCGATTCTGAAGTATTGCTCAAGTATCAGATATTTAGTGGTTTGTTTTTGAGCCTGCCTTTTAAGGATATGGATCAATCAGGTGCCAGATTATCAATCTTTGCTAAGCGGTGTGAGGATGAGCTAAATCAGGGCAAGAGTCCAAGACAAATAGTAGAAGATTATTTATCCAGAGTAAATATAGATGATGAGCGAAAAGTTAGTTTATTATTCAAATTTTTGCAATTCATTGAACGGCAGGTTGTGTTATTTGATGCGCTGGAAGATTCAGCGTTTAGTCGGGTCAATGATTTATCCGGAGTTGGAACTGTCGATTACTTACTCAACCATATCAAGGAAGCCGACCCACAGGTTGAAGCACTTTTCATTCAGATTCTGGATTATTATAAAATCAGGATTACTCTTACAGCTCACCCAACGCAGTTTTACCCAAATCAAATTTTGGGGATTATTATGCAAATTGGTAAGGCTATTGAAGCAAATAATTTATCTGAAATTCGTAATTTATTTTTACAAATGGGATTGACCAGATTTAATAATCAGGTAAAACCAACACCGATGGATGAAGCGAATAGTTTAATTTGGTATCTTGAGCATGTTTTTTACAAAAATTTAGCTAAAATTCAGGCTAAATTGCCTGGAAATAATACTAATATTGAACTTGGGTTTTGGCCTGGTGGTGACAGAGATGGTAATCCTTATGTAACTCACGATGTTACCTTCGCTGTTGCTAAACGCTTACGCCGGGTGATTTTACGTTTATACTATACAGAGTTGCGAAGTTTGCAAGAGCGGTTGACTTTTGAAGGTGTGTTCGAACAAATAGCCTTTATTATTCGCAAAGTTTCGGCAGATCAATATATTGAAATTAGTGATTTAATTGCTGATTTAGATAAAATTAGACAAAAGTTAATAGATAATTACCATGGTTTGTTTGCCTCAAATGTAGATGAATTAATCCAAAAAATGCGTATGTTTAATTTTTATTTTGTGAAAATGGATATTCGGCAAAATAGCCATATTCATGGATCAGTGGTAGCTGAAATATTTAAAGAACATAAAATACATGAGAATTATTTAGCCTTATCTGATAGTGAGAGAGTAAAACTTATAAAAGCAAATTTGTCTAATATTTCACTGCTAAATATAGCTTCCGACAAAGAAATGGCTAATGAGGTTTTGGATACAGTTAAGGTAATTCATAAAATCCAGTCAATCAATGGGGCTGGAGCGATAGAGCGCTATATTATCAGTAATTCAGAATCTGTAGCCAATGTCTTTGAGGTGCTGCTCTTTATTAATTTGTACAATACCTACCTGGCACAAAATGATATAAAACAACTGATTCAAATTGAAGTGGTTCCACTATTCGAAACGATTTCTGATTTAGAACGCGCCATTACCATAATGGAGACGTTATATCAGGACTCAGTATATCTCGAACATTTATTAAAGCAAAAAAACAAACAAACGATTATGCTTGGTTTCTCCGATGGGACTAAAGACGGTGGTTATTTGATGGCGAACTGGGCCATTTATCAGGCAAAGAAAAATTTGACCACTTTGGCGCATAAATATGGAATCAGTGTCGTGTTTTTTGATGGACGCGGCGGTCCACCAGCACGCGGTGGGGGTAATACTAATGATTTTTATCGGTCATTAGGGCAGCATATTGAGTCAAGGGAAATACAATTAACTATTCAGGGTCAGACTATCTCTTCAAATTTTGGTACGAATGATTCAGCTACTTTTAATTTGGAGCAGCTATTTACTTCTGGAATAACGGGCAAATTATTTCCAGATAAAGCTGAAACTATGACTGATTCAGAGGAAGATTTAATTAGAAAATTGGCGGAAACTGCGTATCAATATTATGTGGAGTTGCGAGATGACCCATTATTTATACCATATTTGGAAGAGATAACGCCGCTTCGTTTTTTAGCTGAGGCAAATATTGGTTCCAGACCGGCTAAGCGAAATACAGATGGTGGATTAAAGTTTTCTGATTTACGGGCAATTCCATTTGTGGGATCCTGGACACAAATGAAGCAGAATATTTTAGGTTTTTATGGCTTAGGTTATGCGATAAGAATGGCGATTAACAAAGACTCATTTATGGAAGAGAAACTTCGTTATTTATATAATGAGTCCTTATTTTTTAGCGCGTTAATTAATAATTCAATGCAAAGTTTAATCAAATCGAATTTTGCAATTACGGCTTATCTGGCTCATGATAAAAAATATGGAAAATTTTGGCAAAAGATAAAAAATGAAGCGGATAATACAAAAGAAATGCTTTTACTTATTTCGGGGCATGAAACTTTACTTGAAACTGAAGTTGCTAAACAAGAATCAATTAAGTTACGAGAGAGAATTATTCTACCGCTTCTGATTATTCAGCAGTATGCTATGATGAAGTTACGTGATGATGAAGTCGCTGATAAGGGGGTTTATGAAAAACTAATTAAAAAGTCATTAGCTGCAAATATAAATGCCAACCGTAATTCAGTATAAAATAACTTGATGTCAATGGGGAGTGTAGATTAATCATGAAAATTAAGCAAAGTGGAGTTATACATTTAACAAATTGTAACGTAGCTAAAACTTTGAAAATAGCATTTAGCTTGTTACTTATATGTTGGATGTTTATTTTAAATGGCTGTGGCGTTGGTAGCGGAGGCGGCAATGGTACAGCGGCTGGTTTAGGAAATGGATCAGTACCAGTAATTACAGCATTTTCAATAAATGGGTCTGCTGGAGTAATAACTGGAAATAAGATTGCAATTACTCTGCCTTTTGGAACCAATGTAACATCATTGGTGGCTAAATTTACAGCATCTGGATCGGTTGTGTCAGTTGGTGGCTTGACTCAAATAAGTGGCGTAACGGTAAATAACTTTACACAGCCGTTAATTTATACAGTTACCCAAATTGGCAGCAGTACGTCAGCTTCTGCTAAAGTCAGCACCAATAATACCACAACAAGTTATATCGTAACAGTGATTGCAGCATCTATTTCAGCCAAAGCTATAACCTCATTTTCATTAAGTTCCGCTCCTGGGACTACTATAACGCCTGGAATAATTTCAATTACTAACATAGCAGTTACCGTACCGTTTGGTACAAATGTAAAATCATTAATTGCAACATTTACAACTAGCGGACAAAGTGTGGCAGTTAGTGGTATGAAACAGGTAAGTGGGGTAACAAGCAATGATTTTACAAACCCGGTAACTTATATGGTAACTGCAGCGGATGGGACAACGCAAAACTACATAGTAACAGTTGTGGTAGCCTCTAGTTCAGCCAATGATATAATTTCTTTTTCTTTAAATGGAACCCCTGGAGTAATTAGTTCAGGAGGTCTTAGTCAGACTATTGTAGTTAAAGTACCAAACGGTACCAATCTAAATGGCCTGGTTGCATCATTTATCACAACAGGTACAAGTGTTGTAATAAACGGGTTCGCACAGATAAGCGGTACAACCCAGAATGATTTTACTAACCCAGTAACTTATATTGTGACTGCGGCTAATGGAACCATTCAAACATATACCATTACAGTCATCATATCATCGACTTCATCTGACTTTATAAATGGCTATTCATTTGGTAATATATCTGGCATAATTTCTGGACAAAACATATCAGTTACTGTGCCGTTTGGAACAGATGTAACAGGGTTGATTGCATCATTTACAGCAACTGGTGTAAATGTAACTGTTGGCAGTATGACCCAAACTAGTACAGTAACACCAAATGACTTTACTAATCCCGTGGTTTATACAGTGGTTGCTGCTGACGGTAGCATAGCAACGTATACTGTGACGGTAATAGTATCTCCCGCCTCATCCAAAGCAATAACTTCATTTGCTTTTGGTACAACTGCTGGCGTGATTACAGGCCAAAGTATAACAGTGACCATGCCATTTGGAACTGATGTAACTAATTTGATTGCAACATTTACAACCACAGGAGTTAGAGTTTCAGTAAATGGTGTTACTCAGGTAAGTGGTACAACACTCAATAACTTTACAAATCCAGTATCTTATGTTGTAACAGCAGCGGATGGAACAATACAAGTCTATACAGTTACAGTCACGGTAGCGCATAGTTCGGCTAAAGCGATAACAGCATATTCGATAAACGGTAATGCTGGGGTGATTACCGGTTTGAATATAGCAGTTACTGTTTCAACTGGAACAGATCCTGCCTCATTAGTAGCAACATTTACCACAACAGGTACAAATGTAACAGTGAATGGAGTTATTCAATTTAGCGGTACCACAACCAATAATTTTTCAAGCCCGGTTACCTATGTGGTAACTGCAGCAGATGGGACAACTCAAAATTATGTGATAACTGTAACAGTTGCACCAAGTTCAGCTAAATCAATAACATCATATTCGATAAGTGGTAATGTTGGAGTTATTAATGGTTTTAATATAGCAGTTGCAGTGCCGTTTGGAACAAACGTGACAGCATTAATTGCAATTTTTACCACAACTGGCACAAGTGTCAATGTGGGTGGAGTTCCACAAAATAGTGGAGGCTTGCCGACAAATAATTTTACAAACCCGGTAATTTATACAGTAGTTGCAGGAGATGGAAGTACTGCCGCGTATACTGTGACGGTGACAATATCTGCTCCTACTTTGCAATGGTCAAACTTAGTTGGCAGTGGTAATACTGTCAGGGCTGGTGGAGTAGGCGTAGATAGCAGTGGAAATAGCTATGTTGCTGGAATAACCAGTGTAGGTATATCTGGAGTACCACTTGTTGGTTCAGGGCGTAACTATTTTATAGCCAAATATAACTCTTCTGGTGCTTTACAATGGACTAAATTAGTTGGTTCTGGTTCAGGCACTACATTTGCCAATTCTATAGCTGTGGATGGCAGTGGTAACAGTTATATTACTGGTGCTACTACTGTAGGCATATCTGGTCAAACACAGAATGGGAACGATGATTATTTTATAGCCAAATATGATACAACTGGTAATTTGTTATGGAGCAAACAAGTAGGTGCGGCCGGCGGCGATACAGAGGGTCAGGGTATAGCTATAGATAGCAGTGGTAATAGTTATGCAAATGGTTATACTACAGTAGCAATATCTGGTCAAACCAAGAAGGGTGGGACAGATTATTTCATTACTAAATACGATACATCTGGAACTTTGCTATGGACTGTAGAGGTTGGTGCCAGTGGTGGTTTCACCGAAGGTGAAGGGATAAGCGTAGATAGTAGCGGTAATAGTTATCCTACCGGGTTTACTAATGTTGGTATATCTGGTCAATCTCAGAACGGATTTCATGATTATTATATTGCCAAGTATAATACATCAGGTGTTTTACAATGGGCCAAGCAAGTTGGTACTTCTGGGGGTACAACTAATGGATTTGGAACAAGTATTGATGTGGCTGGTAACAGTTACGTATGTGGCTATACTAGCGTAGGTATATCTGGCCAAACACAGAATGGGAATAATGATTATTTTATTGCCAAATATGATATTTCCGGCAACTTGCAATGGGGTAGGCAGGTTGGTGCTTCAGGGGGAACCACTCAGGGGACAGGAATAAGTACAGACAATTCGGGTAATACCTATATTACGGGTAATACGAGTAAAGGTATATCAGGTCAAACTCAGCATGGAAGCACTGATTACTTTATTGCTCAGTATAACAGTGCTGGTGATTTGCTGTGGACTACGCAAAATGGTTCTAGTGGGCAGGATACCGAGGCACTTGGTATAAGCGTTGGTAGCGACGGGAATGTTTATATTGCAGGCTCTCAACAGTCTTTATTTATGGGTTACCTTGTAGCTAAATATTAATTGTACTATATAAAACCTGTTATAATTGGACCCCTTATGATCATTAGAAGAAAATCTCTATGAAAAAAATATCTTTGTTTTTCGCACTGTTTTTGGTTTTAGTATTTGTAAGTGCCGAAGAATTTGTGCCAAATAAACAAATTACAAATCGGATAGGGTTTGCTAAAGGGCAGCAAATCATGTGTGCTGGGAGGCTTGCATGCAAGTCACCATTATTAGCCAAATTTTATGCAAATCGCAAGAATTCTCTTGCCTGGGTAAAGGGTGGAGTGCTGACTGGATCAGGGGTTGCTTTGATAGAAGCTATTGAAAATGCAAGTCTGGACGGATTAGATCCACGGGTTTACCATATCAAACAAATCCAGAAAATGGCAGTAGCATTAAAAGAAAATGATTCATCCGTTGATTTTGATGCAATTGCGGATTTGGATCTAACCTTAACTGATGGTTTATTGCTTTATATGAATAATTTGGTCTATGGTTGGCAAAATCCTAAAGTGCTTTACCCACAGTGGCCAAATGCCCAGAAGAAAGTTGATTTATTAGCAGCTGCAAATAAAATGGTTGTAGACGATGATATAAATAAAACTTTACAAGAGATATCACCCAAATACCCTGAATATATGAAATTTCGTGAGAAGCTAGCCGATTACTACAAGGTTGCGGCGGAAGATGATGGTTGGGAGACTATAGATGATGGTGAGACTCTACAAGAAGGTGTAAAAGGCGACAGGGTAAAGTTACTTCAAAAACGATTATATATAAGTGGTGAATTAAATGATCTTAAGAACGCAGGAAAGTTTGATAGTAATTTGACAAAGGCAGTGACTTTATATCAGGAAAATAATGGAATTGATGATGATGGCATTGTTGGTTCACAAACATTACGTTCATTAAATGTATCTGTTGGTAAAAGGATTCAGCAGATTGAATTAAATATGGATCGTATGCGGTTTTTACCAGACATATACCCTGAGCGCTTCGCAATCGTCAATATTCCTGATTATTCCATGACGGTGATGGAAGACGGTAAACTGAAATTGTTTAGCCCGGTTGTTGTTGGTAAACCAAATAAACAAACATGTGTCCTAAATAGTCAAATATCAGAGATCGAAATTAACCCTTTTTGGAACGTACCAGCTAGTATTGCCAGCAAAGAAACATTGCCAGCCATACAAGCCGACCCTAAATTTTTGGCAAATAATGATATTAAGGTATTCAAACTAAAAGATGGTAAGTATAGTGAAATTAATCCGGATAAAGTTGATTGGAAGAAAGTTAAATCAAGTAACTTGAACTATAGATTTAGACAAAATCCTGGCGATGATAATGCCATGGGTAAACTAAAATTTAAATTTATAAATAAGTGTGGTATTTATTTACATGATTCACCATTTCCCGAGTTATTTGATGAAACTCAGCGTGGATTTAGTCATGGCTGTGTGCGTGTTGGAATGCCAGTTGATTTTGCTACTTTTTTATTATCGCCAAATAAAGGTTGGAGCAGGCCGGATTTTGATGCCCAGTTAGCTTTAGGTAAGCAGAATTCTGTTAAATTAAGTAAACCGTTGCAGTTATATATTGTTTATTTAACTGCATGGTATGACGTGGACGAAGATTTTGTGCAGTTTAGAGATGATATTTATAATTTTGATAAATTATCGCTATACCCAGTATATTTGCCGAAAATAAAGGTGCCAAAGAGCGAAGAAACGGCAAAGTCTGATTCCACCGAGAATTAATAATGTCAGATCATTCATGTCCACGCGTTGTGTCATTCCAGCGCGCACACGCGTGTGGTGGGCTGGAATCTAACTATAAGGACACATATTGCAATTAAATATTAAACATAAATATGTGGCTATTGCACTTATGCTTTATCTGGCTGCGTCATATTTGCATATGGGTTACGTACATGCGGACGAATATTATCAGATATTTCAGTTTGCCGCTTCAAAAATAGGACTACATGTTTTACGTACGCCTTGGGAATATTCTAATGCAATGCGTTCTGCATTATTACCATCATTAGTGGTATTGATTTATCGTTTTTATGCACTATTTACCACACCTGACCCATTTATTGTGGGCTTTATTATGCGTGTCGTTGCTTCAATAATTTCCTTAAGTGCAATTGTTGCTATGTTGCAAGTATTTTTGCCTACTGTTACTGGCGGTGAGCGCGCAAAAAAATATTTATGTTTACTGGCTCTTTTTACATTAGCTGGCGTTTATTTTAATGTGCATTATTGTTCTGAAAATATATCAGGTAGTCTTTTCCTGATTGCCTTTTCAATACTTTTTGCTAATTTCAAATCGCCATTATTAAAATATACTCTTGTTGGTTTATTCTTTGGTCTGGCCTTTACGGCACGTTTTCAAGTTGGTTTTTTAATTTTTGGTATTTTAGCCTGGTTGATTTTTATTCAGCGACAACAATATAAATTCTTATTAGTCTTATTGCTTAGTTTATTAATTACTATTGCTTTATTTAATGTGGTTTTAGATTATTGGTATTATGATAGCTGGACAATTACAGCCTGGAATTATTTCCAGCAAAATATAATATTAAATAAAGTTAATGGCTATGGGATGGAACCTTGGTATTATTTCCTCTATATGGGCGCGATGATTCTACCATTTGGACCCTTATATGTAATTGCATGCATAGTTTTGTTTATATATAAACCACGTCACCCGCTAACCTGGACATTATTGCCTTTTATTCTGGTTCATAGCCTTATTGGTCATAAAGAGATTCGTTTTATGGTGCCTATAATCAATTTTATGCCATTATGCCTTATTTATGCGCTGGAAATAATAGACAGTAAGTTTAACATTAAATTACTGTCTTGGCAAAAAACAGTTAAAACATTATGGGTGATTAATTGTATCTCACTCATTGTTATGGCTATACCACCGACTACTGAGATGCCAGTGTTCAGTTATATCTATAAAAATTATACTGTTCCAACGGATCATTATTTTCTATCATATGGTGGCAGTGACATTGATTTTTATAAAAGGCAGAATTTGACTTCATATAAAATTGATAAGATTGAAGATGTAAAATGCGATTCCATACGTCCATGCTTATTAGCTTTAACGTGTGAGCAATCGAAACAATTTAATTTTCATCATGAAGATAAAATCGTTTATTCTCAATGCCCACCTTTCATCTATAAATTCAATATTGGGAATTGGATAGGTAGGACGGCGATATATAACGTATACCGCCTGAATTGAAAAGAAACCCGGAAATTCCGTATTTTATTTTTTCTAAGTGTATCTTAACTGTGTTTTCAGGATTATATAAATTTAGTGAAATAGCTTATTCCACAAATGTACGGTGCTTTTTTTAACTGTGTTAACCACATTAGTGACCATCCCCATTTTAGAATAGTAAGCAACAACTTGCTCTTGTAAGGAGATTTGATCAACACTTACCGGCGGGTTATTTAAATTACCTTGGATAATATGTGGGTAATTCAAACTGCCAAGCAAGCTATTTGCTGGAACTGAAACAATTTTTGTGTAAGTATGATAATTAATATAATCTCTATTAAAATTAACCTGGCCACGATTAGTTACTCTAATGGTAGGACCAGAGAGAATAAATCCTGGAGTGGTTAAAATCCCATTTTGAAGGACTATCTTTGTATCTAATTTACCCAGATTGGTTTTTTGTTCTAAATTACTTGTATAGTGTGAGGGTAATAGCATAATAACTAAGCGTTCAAATAACGATATTGGGTTAGTATACTGGCTAAGTGTAAGGGTTTTTTCTGCGATATTAATCTGGTTTTGGATATTTAGACCATGGAGCACAACATCTTGAACCGTTAAATGCTGGCTGGCAGCCATCTTTGTTATACCAAGATTCACATTACTAAGTGTGCCATTAAGATTAATCTCACGCATTGGAATTTGAAAGCCATGAAGATTAATTAAGTCCGATAGCTCTATTTGATTGATACGAACATCATTTTGTAAGGCAATTGGAGAAAAATTATTTATCTTCACATTTCCCTGCAATACAGATTGCCCAAAATTTAGGGTTAGGTTGGATAAGCTCACTGATGTATTATTTCCTTCAAAGCTAGTCTTGAAACTAACGTTATCCAACATGGCTTTATTCCGTATGTTTATTGGATTCATACGTAGTCTGGTTAGTAATTGATTCAGAGAAAAAGGTGCCAGGGAAATGCTACCATTATAAAAAAGTTTTGGGTCATTATGTAAGTCAAGTTTTATTGTACCTTTCAGCTTATTGTTCAAGTTGAAGTTTACGTCTTCGAGGTTTAATTGTTTGGTTTTGCTATCAAAGTGAATTCCTCCGTCAGTTGGGTTGTCCAAACTAAAATTGAGATTTTTAATTTCTTTTTTGATTTTATCATCAAAGTTATTATAAGTAATATCTGAGTCGATAAGTGAGAAAGAATGAAGGTCAAACCGCATAGCAGATTTCCCACTATTTTTATCTGGATTATTTGTGGGACTAAATCTCCAATTATATTTATTGTTTTTTGTAATTAAATTAAGTTTTAAACCCTTAATACTTAAGTCATTGATAATGATTCTACTTCTAAATAATGGAAGTAAATCAAGTGCCACATTGGCATTTTGTATCTCAAAAAAAGCGCTACTTTCAAAACCATCTGGATTAGATAGGCTGATTTGTTTTATTTGTAGACCAATATTTGGCCATATCTGCCAGCTTATATCACCATCAAGACGCAATTTACGCCCAGTATTATCATTAACTGATGCAATAATAAGTGGTTTATAGTTATTTGGGTTTACCCAATGTATCAATATAATAATACTAACAGACGTAAGTAAAAAAATGCTAATTATACCAATAAGAAGGTATTTAAAGATTTTTTGTTTATGCTTCATGCTATATATAACCTATAAAAACAGAATCTAATACTATATTCTAGCAAACTTATACCATAAATGTTTTATAATTACGGGTTGTAATAAAATTAAATATATTAAAGGAGATAAAATGAAAGCTGTGTTAAATACCAATATGGGCGTAATTGAAATTGAATTAAATGAAAAAAAAGCACCAATAAGCGCAAAAAATTTTGCCGAGTATGTAAAAGCCGGTCATTATAATGGGACAATTTTCCATAGAGTAATCAATGATTTCATGATTCAAGGCGGTGGCTTTGATAAAAATATGCAGCAAAAGCCGACAAAAGATGAAATTAAAAACGAAGCCAACAATGGTTTAAAGAATGAAAAATATACTGTAGCTATGGCTCGAACAATGGCGCCTCATTCTGCCAGCAGCCAATTTTTTATCAATGTTAAAGATAATGATTTTCTTAATTTTAAATCAGAAGATACCTATGGCTGGGGATATGCTGTTTTTGGTAAAGTAGTTGCCGGAATGGATATTGTAGACAAAATTAAACAAGTAAAAACAAAGTCGCATACAGGACATGATGATGTACCCGCCGAAGCTGTAGTTATCGAAACTGCTGTTATGAAAGAAGAATAAAATATATGTGTGGTTTAACTGTAAAGCCAATTGCCTATAAAACAAAAGACTGTGGCCCGATTGCCAATCGTGGCCCAGATTCTACAGTGTCAGAAACTATTGCCGGATATGAATTTTTATTCAATCGTCTGGCAATTATTGATACTAGTAGTTTAGGCAATCAACCATTTGTAGATGAAAATTTTGTACTAGTATGTAATGGTGAAATTTTTAACTACAAGCAAATAAAAGCCAAGACACCATATCACTACAAATCACATTCGGATTGTGAAGTATTGCTGCCACTATTAGCTAATTATAGTATAGAAGAAGTATGTCATAAATTAGACGGCGAATTTGCCTTTTCTGCCTTTGATAAGCGTAACCAAAAATTAATAGCCGCACGTGATCCTATGGGGATTCGGCCCTTATTTTATGGCTACACTAAAGAAAATCAAATCGCATTTGCTTCTGAAATGAAAGCATTATTAAATGTTTGCGAAAAAATAATACCTTTTCCACCGGGATATTATTATGATGGTGAAAAATTTATTCCCTATCTTAAGCTATATGAAATAGCTGGTGGTAAGCATAAAGATATGCCGCATATTCTGGATAATATCCGCAACCTAATGATTAAAGCAGTGTTAAAACGTTTAGATGCTGATGTACCGATTGGTTTTCTTTTAAGTGGCGGTTTAGATTCAAGTCTGGTTTGTGCAATTGCGGCAAAACATTCAGATCAACCATTAGAAACTTTTGCAATTGGTCTTGATCACAATCCAATTGATTTGAAATACGCTAAACAAATGGCGGATTTTTTAGGCTCTCATCATCACGAAGTAATTTTTAATCGTGAAGACATCCTTGCTGCTGTTAAAAATATTGTTTGGATAACTGAGACCTGGGATATTACAACAATTCGCGCTAGTTTACCTATGTATATTCTATGTAAATACGTACGTAATAATTCAAATATCCGGGTATTATTAAGCGGCGAAATTAGTGATGAATTATTTGGATACAAATATACCGATTTTGCGCCTGATGCTGCTGAGTTCCAAAAAGAATCACAAAAGCGCATTAAAGAATTATATATGTACGATGTACTGCGTGCAGATCGTTGCATAGCTTCAAATAGTTTGGAAGCGCGTGTGCCGTTCTCTGATACTGAGTTTATCCAATATGTGATGGATATTGATCCTGAATTAAAATTAAATAAGTATAACATGGGTAAGTATTTATTACGTAAAGCTTTTGAGGGTTATGACTATTTACCTGACGAAATTTTGTGGCGTGAGAAAGCTGCATTTTCTGATGCGGTAGGGCATGGTATGGTTGATTATCTGCAGGAAATCGCAGAGGCAAAATATAGTGATACCGAATTTGCCGAAAAGATAAAAGCCTATCCACAAAATACACCGCCATCAAAAGAAGCACTTATGTATCGTGAGATGTTTAATGAAATGTTTCCGGGTCAAGAGCATGTCTTGAGTGCCTACTGGTTACCAAATCAAACCTGGCCAAACTGTAATCTAACAGATCCTAGTGCCAGACATCTACCCAACTACGGCGGCAGCGGCAAATAAACTCTGTCCAACGATGCTAATTCCCCTCTGGAGGGGTGGCAGGCTCCGCCTGACGGGGGTGGGGTGGGATCAGCTAACTGTCACATTCCCACGAGTACTGTCATTCCCGCGAGTGCTGTCATTCCCGCGCAGGCGGGAATGCAACCACCGAATTAAATTCTTTCAATGCAATTAATGCCGTATACGGCAGCGAAATTGGATGGTCAGTATCGAAATCAGGCAAATAATCAATCACATTAGCTTTGACTAAGCTATTATCCATTTCAATTTTTTTAAGATTAGTTGATTTATTTTCCAGCATTCCGCGGTATGCATACTCAGTATTATATGGACTAGCCACAGAATCTAGTTTTAAGTAGATTAATGTTGTTGGAATAGTGGAATGCCAATAATAAATATCAGCATGCCTAAAAGCGCTAACTAAGTTTGGAGTATTTACTATTTTGGGATTCATTATAGGTTTTATATTGTTTGTCTGACTGGTAAATAGGCTGCCATCAAAATATTTATACTCTGCGGTATTTGCAATAGCGCTTAAAATTTTCATATCCTCTGTTTGGTTAAATATCTCGGTTAGATTGATATTCTTACCATTATAGTCACAATTTTTTTGATCTTGCCAAGTGCATTGCATTGTACAAAAATTATGTGTTAATACTTTGTCACAATCACCGCCTTGATCATAAAAAGCATAGCCAATCATAGCAAAAGCAAATAAACTTGGTTTTAATTTTGCTGCAATTATTGAACTATATGCACGATAAGTACTCTTACCCAATACGCTTATATTATCAGACAAGTAGTTGTACACAACATTTGAGATATCGTATGCTCCAGACATTGGTGCAATTAGAGTTAATTTAAAATTGGTAGCATCGGTTTGCTGTTTAAACTGAGGCTGTTCCTGATACAATCTGGAAAACCATAGAGCATAGCCAGCACCCTCAGAAAAACCGGTAAGAAATAGCGGTAAGCTCTGGGTTAAGCCTTTTTGATCTAAAAACTTGCGTGCAGCAATTAAAATAGATAAGCCATCATTCGCATTAACTAATGGATAGAGAATGAATGGATGTGGCACCCCAGTATCAATGCCCTGTCCAACATAATCTGGGGCAACTACGATATAGCCATTTGTGGCAAATACCGAAGCTATGATAGCGTTATCTGGGCTTTTATTGGTAATATCAAATGATGGGGTACTGGTTCTGGCATAAAATGTTTTGTGAAGATATAAGACTATACCTTTGATTTTGTAAGTTGGCATATTCGGCATAAATACAGCTCCGGATACTGTGCGGAGCTCATGATTTTGACCTGTAGTTATATAGCTTAGGCGATAAAGATCAACCGTTTTAACCCCAAATTTGTTCTCACTAATTGGTTTTTGACTAAGATCAAATCCATCAAAAAGTGGAGAGTTTTTTACGTTGTTAATATTGCTGGTACAGTCTTTTATGCCCATACAAAAAGCTTTGTGATATGTTTGCTCCATTGATTCTACATTAAATGTGTAGACCAGGCTTTCGCTTTGCAAATTACCATTTTGGCTATTTAGGTAATTAAAAGTGTAAGTATTAGATTGGGGAATATATTCAGGGTGTCTGCGAGAGCAGGATGCTAAATATATAGATAAAATAAGAATAAAAATAAGTTGTAATGTTTTCATGGTGAATCCATTCTGTCATTGCGAGGCTTGCTATGCAAGCCGTGGCAATCTGGTCATTCCCTGGTGCAATCTAAAAAATTCTAGTAATTCTGGTCATTTAAGTGTATACTCCCGTCATTATCGCACACCATAGTTTTAGTGAAGTAATTAATTATGCAATATCGTGATTTAAGAGAGTTTATAGCTCATTTAGAGCAAATCGGACAATTAAAGCGTATACAGGAATCAGTATCTCCAGACCTGGAGATGACGGCTTTTTGTGATACCGTATTGAAGAATGATGGTCCGGCAATTTTATTTGAAAACCCAACTGGTTTTGATATGCCTGTCTTAGGTAATTTATTTGGAAATACGACTCGTGTTGCGCTAGCCATGGGTAAAAAAGATGTAACAGAATTACGTGAACTTGGGCATTTTTTAGCTGATTTAAAAGAGCCACAACCGCCAAAAGGTTTAAAAGATGCAGTAGATAAGTTACCCATTGTCAAACAATTATACAATATGCTGCCTAAAGTGATTAAAAATGCACCAGTGCATGAAGTTATTATTGATAAAAATAGTGTTGATTTAAATAAATTGCCGATTTGGCGCTGTCATGCTGAAGATGTAGCTCCGCTAATTACATGGGGATTAGTAGTTACCCGTGGGCCGTACAAAAAAAGACAGAACCTAGGTATTTACCGACAACAGGTAATTGGTAAAAACAAATTAATTATGCGTTGGTTACACCATCGGGGTGGGGCAATTGATTATCAGGAGCACTGCCGTGAGTTCCCACTTAAACCATATCCTGTAGCTGTAGTATTAGGGTGTGATCCAGCGACAATTTTGGGAGCGGTAACCCCAGTTCCAGATTCACTTTCTGAATATCAGTTTGCCGGATTACTTCGTGGCAGCAGGACTGAGCTAACCAAATGCTTATTGAGTGATTTGCAAGTGCCCGCATTTGCTGAAATAGTTTTGGAAGGATTTATCTATCCGGATGATGTTGCAGTAGAAGGTCCTTATGGTGATCATACTGGATACTATAATGAACAGGAAAAATTTCCGGTGTTTACTGTTGAAACTATTACTACCCGGAATAATCCGATTTATCATAGTACTTATACGGGAAAGCCCATAGACGAGCCTGCTGTTTTGGGTGTGGCATTAAATGAAGTATTTGTACCTCTCTTACAGAAACAATTTCCTGAGATTGTCGATTTTTACCTGCCGCCAGAAGGTTGCAGTTATCGCATGGCGATAGTATCAATGCAAAAACGTTACCCGGGGCATGCCAAACGGGTAATGTTTGGTATTTGGAGTTATTTACGCCAATTTATGTATACCAAATTTATTGTGGTTGTAGATGATGATATAGATATTCGTTCCTGGAATGATGTTATTTGGGCTATAACAACACGTGTGGATCCATCAAGAGATACTACCCTGATTGATAATACCCCAATTGATTATCTGGATTTTGCTTCACCTGTATCGGGTTTAGGTAGTAAAATGGGGATTGATGCAACAAGTAAATTACCCGGAGAGACGAGTCGTGAGTGGGGTCGGATTATTGTACCTGACCCCGATGTTAAAGCTAAAATGGATGAACTATATACCAAACTTTTTCCTTAACTTTTGATATTAGCTATTTTTCAAAGGTACACTCTAGACGTTGTGTAAGCTGCGAATAAGTCTGTGGGTGAAGTTCTGTACCAGTCTGCGGGGAACCTTGTGAATCAACCTTCTGTGGAGAACCTTGTGAATCAACCATCACCTGGTTGCCATCTACTATATATGGCTCTAATCCAACTATTTTAAATGATCCCAGTTTACTGTTTACTCTAAATCTACAAGCAGGTTTAGGATCATAGAGTTGTACATATGTGGAAATAGTACTAAAAGTTCCAGTGTCTGAGCCATAGGCCAAATCTTTAGCCTTAAAAATATAGACCAGATTAAACGGAGCTGGCTTGGTTGCGCTAAGTTTTTTTATAATAGTTTTATCTGTAAGTAGGAGGTTAAATATGCCCCGATAGGATTTTTTTACTTTTTTTCCAGATATTATTTTCTCTACTTCCCCATCCCACAGTGATTGCTTACTAACTGCCATCAATGTTGATTGACCGACAGATGGCATCAGATAACTTAAAAAATTTTTATTGCCCCAGATATAATCTGGTGTGAGATCGATTCCATTTTGATCTGTTGCAAGAACGTTATCCTCCTTACCCACTTTAGGATTACCTATATAAGGAGCTACAATGTCTGCACTTGGTTTAACCGTATTATACGGATTCAAACTACCTATATCCGAAGAAAAAAACTTACCTGGTCTGCATATTCCAATACCGTCCAGAAGAGCGGGTAAATCATCTCTATAAGCGGTTGCATGTGCTCTTCCACTTGCTACCAGTTCATGCGGATCATTAGCTGTATCTTCTGCGTGGCGTAATAATATAAGTGCAGGTTCACATGTTGCTGCAGCCGCAGTTGCAGAAAACAGTATTGAGAAAACATAAACTGCAATGAGTTTTAATATCTTTTTTGTTATCATTTTAATATGTCCTGTAAAATTTTATTCATTACCATATTATTAGTATAATTCTAATAATCGCAGTTATATTTTGTTATAAATTCTGGGTAGTAAGTACTGGGGTCAGAATCCGGAAAATCTGTAGCGTTATATTCAATTTTTACTAACTTAGTTATCTTAAGTGCAGAAACGTTAGAGGGTACCCTAAAGTAACAAGAGTCAACAGACTGATCAAAATCATAGATTTTATATAGTTGCAAATAGGCCTCAACCGTATTGAACCTGTGGTCAACAGGGTCTTGGTTACTAAGAACGTAAGCCTGATTGTAGGGCATTGGATAGCCAATATACCGAAGATTAGTATAATTTGCAGTACTTTTATCATAATCTATAATATTTTTCATTAAACCCGCGACATCATCTTTAGAATTTATACCATTAGCACCCCAAATATCTTTTTCATGGAGTATCATCAATGTTGAGGATGCCCATGATTCAGGTGCTAGTAGGGATTTTAAAACCACTGGATTCGACCAGTCATATTCTCCTGATGGCAGCGCATACTTCTTCCTGTCCATTGTGAAAACCATCTCCGGATTGTAGTGCAATGCATAGTCTAAAGGTGCAAAGTAAGGACTTGCATGGATAGCATTGGCTTCAGCTATAGAATCTCCACCTATTGGTACTGGACCAAAAGAGAGGTATTTACCAAGTCTACAGTAACCTTTATCGATTAAAAGAGATGATAAATTGTCTCTATAAGCAGCCGCATGAGCACGTCCACCACTACTAGTTGAGTCATAAGCGTAGTCGCCATTTGTTTCCATGTTTTTTACTATCACAAGTGCTGGGATACATGCTAATATTGGAGAAGAAAACGCGGTAAATACAAGACAGGCTGCGAAAAATTTAGTTATACTTTTTGTAATCACAATGAATACTCCAAAAAATTGTTGTTAATCATTATGTTTATTTGTTAATACCTTATTGTTTTTAAAAATGGTATTAAAAAATAAACTTATCTTACCGCATTGTCACATATAGTTCTTGTATGTGTCTATACGGAATTTCCGTATTCATGTGGATTCTGTCATTCCAGCAGATTATGCCATTCCCGCGCACACACGCGTGTGGCAGGCGGGAATCTATGTTCCAAGATACCACGCTTCTTTGCAGCGTAGAGAATTCATTGAATAAACACATGGCTAACACTTTTTCAATCGAATAAATGTCAAAGCTTACACTTTTTCGAATGAATAATTGCAAATTAATACGTTTCTATGTTAAAATACAATATTATGAAAAGACAATTTTTTAAAAAATTACAACTCTGGAAACAAGACAAGTTTAGAAAGCCGTTGATTATTCAGGGCGCCAGACAGGTCGGGAAAACGTATATATTAAGGGAGTTTGCTACTTTAGAGTATGGCAATATGGCATATTTTAATTTTGAAAGCCAACCCCATCTACATGAGTTATTTAGTGGAAGCTTAAAACCACAAGATATACTTAAAATTTTATCTGTTGAATTATCTACAGAAATTATACCTGGAAAGACGTTGATTATTTTTGATGAAATTCAGGAGTGTCATGGAGCACTTAATAGTCTAAAATATTTCAATGAATTGGCCAATGAATATCATATCTGTGCTGCAGGTTCTCTGCTAGGGGTTACTTTGGCAAATAGTCGTGGATTTCCTGTAGGAAAAATTGACTTTCTAAATCTTTATCCGTTAAGTTTCAGTGAGTTTTTACAAGCTGCTGGTGAAGAAAAACTTATGCAATATATGGCAGAAATGAAAGTAATTTCACCCTTACCTGTTATTTTACACGAAAAGTTGTTAAAATATTTTAAGGATTATATGTATACTGGAGGAATGCCTGCTGCAGTTCTTGAATATATTTCGAGTGGTGATTTTAATCGCATAAGAACGGTTCAATCTGGCATATTAGAATCATATCGTTTAGATTTTGCTAAACATGCACCCCAAAATATGATTATGAAAATAAATCAGATCTGGGATGTAATTCCAAGTCAGTTAGCTAAAGAAAATAAGAAATTTATATATTCAGTAATTCGTAAAGGTGCCAGGGCACAAGAGTTTGAAGTTGCTATTGGTTGGTTGGTTGAAGCTGGGTTAATTTACAAAGTATATAATAGTAATGCGCCAAAACTACCGCTTAGTGCCTATGTTAATTATGATGTGTTTAAAATTTATTTGGCAGATGTTGGGTTACTTGGAGCAATGGCGGGACTTTCAGCTAAAAGTATTATTTATGGTGAAACCATGTTTCAAGAATTTCAGGGTGCATTTGTAGAAAACTATGTGGCGCAAGAATTAGTTAGGCAAGGGTTTGGTGTATTTTATTGGACCAGTAATGCTCAGGCCAAATTAGATTTTATTTTACAATTAAATGATAAAATTTATCCATTAGAAGTAAAATCTGGAACATCAACTAAAAAGAAAAGCCTGACAACATATATCGGCAAATATCAACCAGACATGGCGATAAGAATTTCGCCAATGAATCTAAAATTAGATGGCATAATACTTAATTGCCCATTATACCTCTTAGAAAACTTAAGCACTTTTCTGAAATCATAGCTGATGTATAATAATTCCCCTCTGGAGGGGTGTCAGGCTAAGCCTGACGGGGTGGGGATGTGTAAAAGTTACAGAGCGCTGCAATCCTAAAGCTCAGCAAGGGCTTTCAAAATTTAGCTATTTGAGAGTTTCGCCAAAAAAGTAAAATTCTAGCTGGCTACGTAAATAGCGTCTTGCTGATTCGTCAGCCAGGTTTAGGCGGTTTTCATTAATAATCATGGTTTGTTGTCCCAGCCAACCTTGCCATGCTTCTTTAGAAACACTATCATAAATTCTTTGCCCCAATTCACCAGGAATTGGTTGAAAATCTAAGCCTTCCAGTTCAGCGCCTAACTTAATGCATTGTACAGTACGAGTCATAGTTTATATCTTTTTAAATATTACAGTAGAATTAGTTCCGCCAAAACCAAAGGAGTTTGACATAACTACTGATAGGTTTTTATTTTCACGTGCCGTGTTGGGGGTATAATCAAGGTTACATGCCGGATCTGGATTATGCAGATTAATTGTTGGCGGAATTATACCATCTTGCAATGCCATAATAGAAAATACCGCTTCAATCGCACTGGCAGCACCCAGCAAATGTCCAGTCATAGATTTGGTTGAACTCATCGGTACCTTGTTCGCATGTTCACCAAAACAGGCTGCTACGGCATTTGATTCATTAAGATCCCCAACGGATGTGGATGTGCCATGTGCATTGATATAACCAACGTCCGTCGTGTTTAGCCCGGCACTTTTTAATGCATTTTGCATACTGCGTAACGGTCCATCAATTGCTGGTGTTGTAATATGAAACGCATCTGCTGTTGCTGCGTAACCAACTAGCTCTGCATAAATTTTTGCACCGCGTTTTTTGGCATGTTCATATTCTTCAAGAACAAGTACAGCCGATCCTTCGCCCATCACAAATCCATCACGATCCTTATCCCATGGACGCGAAGCAGCTTTTGGATCATCATTTCTGGTAGATAAAGCACGCATAGCATTAAATCCACCAATACCAATTCCACAAATAGAACTTTCAGCACCACCAGCTAGTATTACATCGCAGTCACCGTGCTGAATATACCGCATAGCATCACCGATGCAGTGGTTACCAGTTGCACAGGCGCTAACTATAGAGTAATTAACCCCTTGATAGCCATACATTATTGATAAATTACCAGATATCATATTACTTATCGCACCAGTAATAAAGAATGGCGATATACGACGTGGTCCGCGCACACTCAAATCAATAGAAGTTGCTTCGATACTGGGTAATCCGCCTATTCCAGAGCCAATAATCAATCCAACTCTGGTTTTATCAACGTTGGAATCTTCTAAACCAGCATCACGTACTGCCTGAATACCAGCAACCATTCCATAACGAATAAATAAATCCATTCGTCTGGCATCTTTATCGTTTATATATCCTTCGGTAGAGAACCCTTTGAGTTCACCCGCAAATTTAGTTGAAAAATCACTTGTGTCAAAGTATGTAATATTGTCTATACCACTTACACCGTTTTTTATATTTTCCCAGCTGGTTTTTAAATCATTTCCCACCGGAGATACAATTCCAATCCCTGTTACAACAACGCGTCTTTTTTCAGTCATAAGCCTCACTCCTTATTTAGCAGATAAATGTTCAGCCAGATACAACCATGTATCTACAACAGTATCTGGGTTTAGAGAAATAGTTTCGATTCCCTCATCAATTAGCCATTTGGCAAAATCAGGGTGATCAGATGGACCTTGTCCACAAATTCCAATGTATTTTTTATGTTTACGACAGGCGACAATAGATAGATGCAACATTGCTTTAACTGCTTCATTACGCTCATCAAAGGATGCAGCAATAGCACCGTTTGAATCTCGGTCAATACCAAGAGTTAGCTGTGTCATATCATTGGAACCAATTGAAAATCCATCAAAATATTGTAAAAACTCATCAGCCAAAATTGCGTTTGATGGTATTTCACACATCATATAGATTGATAAGTTATTAACGCCGCTTTTCAATCCATTCTCAGCAAGTATTTCAATTGTGCTTGCCGCTTCCTTGGTTGTTCTGACAAAAGGTATCATAATTATAACATTATCCAGCCCCATTTGGTTGCGAACCTTATTAATAGCCATGCATTCCAGTTCAAAACAATCTCTGAAACTTGGTGCGATATAACGCGATGCACCTCTAAAACCCATCATTGGATTTTCTTCTATAGGCTCGTATAGTTTGCCGCCTATTAAGTTGGAGTATTCGTTGGATTTAAAATCCGATAAGCGAACAATTACTTTTTTTGGATAAAATGCAGCAGCAATGGTTGCAATCCCTTCGGATAATTTATCCACATAAAAGCTGACCGGATTACCATAACCTGCAATTTTATGACTAATGGTTTCTCTTAATTGTTCTGGTAGGGTATCGAATTCTAATAATGCTTTAGGATGAATACCAATTTGACGATTAATGATAAATTCAAGGCGGGCTAGTCCAACTCCATGATTAGGAATGCTGGCAAAATTAAATGCTAATTCAGGGTTTCCCACATTCATCATGATTTTTACGGGTAATTCAGGCATTTTGCCGGCATCAAGTTCCAAAACCTGTATTTCAAGTTTACCTTCATATACTATTCCAGTATCGCCCTCACAGCATGAAATTGTTACCAACTGTCCATTTTTAAGAACTTCGGTTGCATTTTCACAACCAACAATTGCGGGTATTCCGAGTTCGCGGGCAATAATTGCAGCATGGCATGTACGTCCACCGCGATTAGTTACAATGGCGCTGGCACGTTTCATAACGGGTTCCCAATCAGGATCTGTCATATCGGTAACTAACACATCACCTACTTGAACAGTGCTCATGTCTTTATGATCATTTACAATACGTACGATTCCGCTGGCAGCTTTTTGTCCTACGGCACGGCCTTGAACTAAAATATGACCTTCTTCGCGCATTTGATAGCGTATTTGTTTGGCACTTAGTTTTTCTTGTGATTTAACGGTTTCCGGTCTGGCTTGTAAAATATAAATTTTACCATCAATACCATCCAGTCCCCATTCGATATCCATAGCCTTACCGTAATGTTTTTCAATAATTACCGCAAATTTGGCTAATTCAACGATATCGCTTTCATTTATAGAAAAATCATTACGTAATTTTTCTGGAACATTGATGGTATTAACTGATTTACCCGCAGAGTTTAAGTCGGTAAACACCATTTTAATATTTTTACTCCCCATGTTTTTACGAATAATGGATGATTTGCCTTTTTCCAGGGCATCTTTGTATACATAGAATTCATCTGGATTTACCATCCCTTGAACTACACATTCGCCGAGTCCATAGCTTGAAGTTATAAATACAACTTTATCAAAGCCAGATTCAGTATCTATTGTAAACATTACTCCTGAGCTGCCAACATCTGAACGTACCATTTTTTGAATACCGGCAGATAAATAGATATGGCTGTGATCAAAACCTTTGTGTTGACGGTAGGTGATTGCCCGATCATTATATAAAGAGGCAAAAACGTGTTTTATTGCAACTTTAACATTATCAATGCCGCGAATATTTAAAAATGTATCTTGTTGTCCGGCAAATGAGGCATCTGGTAAATCTTCAGCGGTAGCAGACGAACGCACTGCTAGTGAAATTTCATTACCATAACGGTTTAACATTTCAGTATAAGCGCTTTCAATTTCTTGTTCTAAATCTTTTGGAAATGGGGTATCAATGATCCATTGTTGAATACTTCTGGCAGTTTTAGCTAATTGGATAACATCTTCAATGTCAAGATTGGCAATAGCATCATCAATTTTTTGTTTTAGACCATTTGTCTGAAGAAATTTTTTGTAGGCATAACTGGTTGTAGCAAAGCCACCCGGTACACGTATTTCTGTATGGGTAAGTTCGGAAATCATCTCTCCCAGCGAAGCGTTTTTACCACCAACGCTCTCAATATCTTTCATACCTATATTTTCAAACCAGACGATGTTTTGTTGCATTGTTACAATACTCCTATATTTCTCATAAAATTAACTGGCGAAATTGTAGCACTTTTGAAAGATTAATGTAATTTAATTTCCTGATTGTCACTCCCGCGAAGGCGCATATCTGATGGCTGTCATTCCCGCGCAGCTAATTCCCCTCTGGAGGGGTGGCAGGCATAGCCTGACGGGGTGGGGAAGTTATTATAGCTTGTGTCATTCCCGAGAGGGTTGTAATTCACGCTGGTGTTATCATTCCCGCGGAGGCGGAAATCTCAATGGCTGTCATTCCCGCCTGCGCGCATAGGCGTCAACTTAAGGAATTGAGATAGATATTATAAGTGTTTTGAAGGATTGATGATTACATAAATATTAACAAAAAAAGGAGCTTTATTCTATAATAGTATTTC